>ERZ761609.833-NODE-833-length-32467-cov-31.212421_pt1 | contig 32467 bp, 40 predicted proteins | sample MGYA00511163_ERZ761609 | MGnify/ENA primary metagenome ERZ761609 (study PRJEB28899, sample SAMN02445070) | bioreactor sludge metagenome | biome: EBPR sludge | place: Australia: Brisbane, Thorneside Wastewater Treatment Plant | collected 2011-12-16 ...
AAATTCAAATCAGCAAACTATATTTACAACCTGTCAAATTTCCCAGCCACTTTCAAAAGGATTGTCGTTTCATTACACAAATAATTACTCTCTCTGTCTTTTTACTAGAAATCCGAAACGATAGGTAGTCATTAAAAAATATCCGTAATAATTGTCGAAAGAATATATACTGATCAAAATTGAAGATGACTTAGTATTACTTCTATTATTACCCCAACCCAATGCCAGGCTTGTTACAAATCCAAGACGGCTGTGATTCTCAATTTCATATTCATAAATCCACTGGTTATTAACATACTCTGCATAGACTTGATACGTGCTGGAGCCGACTTGAAAAGAGGGGCCAGCTTCCAAAGTAGTGTAGAAGCCCTTGTTTGTTTTAAACAAATTATAACTGAAAGTCAGGTTTGTGAAAAATCCCGAATGTGTATTAAAATAAAGAACACTACTCCGCTCTAAATCGCCAAGCGACTGGAAATATGTTACAGAGGCATTAAGATTCGCTCTATTATTTAGATTAAAACTAATCTCATTTGTAAAATTAACTGCAAACAAGCCAACATTGCCCTCTATCGCTGGCCCCAAACCTATACGATATTCAACTTGCTTACCTTCGTTTTGGGCTAGAATTTTAAAAGCAGATAGAGAGTAAAATAAAAAAAAAATAAATGCTTTCATAGTCATAAGTGGAATTGATCTCTAAATATACAACATCAAAACAGGAATATTTCTTGAACACCTTAAACATACCTAAAAGAACCACCAGTTGGGTAGTCTTTTAGGTATGTTAAATATTACCAATGGAATGTTCAGAAAAAGCAATCCTCCTCAAAACTTAAACATTAAGTGACACTAAAGCTTATTTTAAGAAGTTACTCAAAATATTCAGTTGTAAAATACATAGACATTTGACCTGTTCTATAAATCGTAAAATTTGAATTATAAACTCCGTGTCCATCATTTCTTGAAAAGACATTGTTAAGAAGTATTGGGCATTTATCAAAAAGTATACTTGCGTGATGCCTAATTCCATTTTCAAAAGTCACTTTTGTTGTTGCGCTTGCAGTGCCGGTTCCTGAAACTGTTACAGATGTCTCATATTTTGCATTATTTTTCTCATACCCCCAAATAAGGTGAAGATCTTTCGATTCTAATTTCCAATCCTGAATTATATGAGATATATTAGTTCCTATCCAATTTTGATTTCTTGCATTTTTTCTGGATACTTTCCTTCCGCTCAAAATCTTTGGAGTTCTTGCAGAAATTTGTGGGTTTCCAACTGAATTTGTAGTGAAGTCTGCAAACGCAGCCCATAAATGTATGTGGTTTGCCCATGGCCAATTAGCCAAATTTCCATGCATTCTAAAATGAGGCATTTTTAATGTCAAAATCCCATTTTGTTTGAGCTCAGAGCACACAATTTTAGAAGATTGCGTTGAGGTTGTTCCTGAAGTGCTGTTAACAGATTCATCTGTGTAATTATCAAATCTCCCCAAAACAATCGTTGGGTTAGCATAGGCATAATTATCATCAACTACTACAGGTTGAAGATACGGACTACTAACACCATAGTCAATATAATAACCGGGGGTTGTGTGGTAAGCAGGGTCTATTACATCACGATTCATATCATCTGTATAAAATGATACCGTTAGTGACCTTTCAATTACTTCGGGCTGAAAATTTTCTGCCAAATAGGGAGCAATAATCGAGATGTCATTTTCACTTATGAACGCGATGAAATCATCATAGTTGAAGTCATCAAAATCCCAGTCAGTGCCTCTTGATGCCGGATTGTTCAGATCATTGAGCCGTTTAATAATGCTTGAAGTTGATCTCATGGATTCGTTTTCGAAAAGAGTTCTCAGGTTTAAATGAACTTCACCATCATTCCCATCCGTCAAGCTAAACCCAATCAGTTCCTGTTGAGCCTCTCTACTATGAAATACTTTTCCAAAAACCTTTGCTGCAGACTCAAGTTTAGCTTTAAACTCAACGTCCTCCTTTGAGAGTAAAGTGGCATCATCATTTTTTATTTCCATTGGTTCCTGGCAAGAGAAAACGAATAGGAACAGAGCCACAAATAGTAGCAAGCCTTTATATTGTTTTGATTTCATGAGAGATGAGTTTTGGTAAAACATGATATGAATAAAATCATCTTTATTTTCATTCTCAACCCTCACTGAAAAATAGCGCATAAACAGTACACTTCTTTGTACGGTTTTCCTTACATTTTTATAAATATTTGTAGTTGACAATTGAAAAAACTTACGCTTTTACTCACCGAAGATGAAACCCTGGTACGCCAGGGGTTTGCGGCATTGCTCCGCCAAGAACCCTTTTGCGATACACTTTATGAAGCAGGCACCGGAAGTGAAACACTCTCAGTATTAACGGAAAAGAAAATCGATATTCTGCTCCTGGACATCAAATTGCCGGATATTCATGGGTTGGAGATTGTTAAACGCATGCACCATGAAAATATCAAAACAAAAATTCTTGTAATTACCGGGCTGGAGGGTCATGAATTACTACTTAACTTGTTACATACTGGTATTGATGGCTTCGTGCCTAAAATAAATGGATTTGATGAAGTGTGTTTGGCCATACGGCAGCTTCAGGAAGATGGTGTATATTTCTCACACGAGGTTCATAAACTTACTGCGCACTTAAAAAAATCAAAATCGAAGGCACCTGCTGTTCACTTAAATGAAAAAGACAAAGTGATCATTGAGTCTCTATTGACCGGGCAAACAACTAAACAACTTGCGGGTAAATTGAACATGAGCGAGCGTACGGCAGAAACCTACCGGAGAAGATTATTACAAAAAACCGGAACAGTAAACACAGCCACCCTTATCGCTTATGGTTTTCGTAATGGCATCATTTGAACATTACCCCCCCCCACGGAATTGCGATCCGGATAGGTAACAATTGCCCGCAATCCCAAAACATCTGTCTCAAATCGCAAACTGGCTTTTATATTCAGTAAACGCATGCGTACCGTTCGAAATCCCTTTCCATTTTTTATTCTCAACTCAGCTTCTCCAGCCCGCCTACCGTCATCCTCCACATAAATAATTACTGAATCATTGAGCCATTCAAGCTTAATGTAAACATGCCAGCACGGTGTGTGTTTGGTAGCATTGTACACCAACTCCTGGACGATCCGAACCAAGTGTGCCTGGTGCTTTGAGTTCAGGGAAAACTCTTTACCTGAACTGGAAACTGAAATTCTGGCTACTCCAGGTGTTTCTATTCGGCTAACCAAATCCTCCAGCGCCCGCACCAGCGAAGGTGAATCAATGCTGGGCGGAAGCAGACGATAGGATATTTCGCGAACCGAGCGTACCACCAAATGAAAATGATTTTTTAGCTGTAAGGCATACGCTTGAGCATGTTCTAAATCCTCAGCGCGTATTAACCTCTCAATGGTCAGCATTTGTTCGGTGAGCCTATGGATAAGGTCATCATGCACATCTGCGCCCATTCGTTGAAGTTCTTCCTCAAGGTAGTCTGTTTGTTTTAGAAGAATAGAATCTTCCCATTCTTGTTTTTCAAGTTCTTGTTGCTTAATTACTGAATGTATTTTACGCGCTGAAGAATACCATTTTCTCCAAAAAGTAAATGCTGCTCCACTGGAGAGGAGGAGCAAGATCATGAGAACAGTTGTAACCATGTGCCTAAGTTAGGCAGTAACCTACAAATAGTTGGGTAGGTTCAATTGAAATCTAATGCTAGAAAAAAAGATGGATATTAATTCAAAACTAATTTACTGTCCTTCTCCGCTTCAGCTCCTTTTTAATAAACGTCAATTCACGACTGCTTTGTCCGGCCACGGAAGTATTCTCAGCCGCCCTGCGCAACAGGTAGGGCATAACCGAACGCACCGGGCCATAGGGCAGATACTTCACCACATTGTAACCCGCCTTGGCCAGGTTAAAGGAAATGTTATCGCTCATGCCGTAGAGTTGGGCGAACCAGGCCCGCTTGTCATCAGGTTTCATGCTGTGCTTCTCCATCAGCAGTGTAAGGTATTGGTTACTGTATTCGTTGTGCGAACCGCACATTACAGAAACACGTTGCTTGTTATCGATACAAAAAGCGAGTGCTTTGTTAAACGCATCATCGGTAGCTTCTTTGTTGGGATGGATGGGACTTTCATAACCCATTTTTTCGGCACGCGCTCGTTCCTTCTCCATGTAGGCACCCCGCACCAGTTTCGCGCCAAAGTAAACGTTGTTCATCACCGCTTCATGAAAATGATTACGCAGGTTGGCCAGCCCCGCTGTGCGATAGAGTTGATACGTATTGTACACAATCGCCTTCTCTTGATTGTACTTTTTCATCAAGTCCAGCACAATACGGTCAATCGGATTTTGGTACCACGAGTCTTCCGCATCAATCATGATGGGTATGCCGTATGCATGACCTTTTGCACATACACGATCAAACCGGTGGATTATTCGTTGGTACGCGGCTTCTTCTTTAAGCGAGAGTTTTTCATTGGCCTGAACTTTGGTCAGCAATTCGGCTGAGCCTAAGCCGGTTGGTTTAAATACACAAAACGGAATGTTGGATGAGCTATGTGCCTTTTCAATCGTGCCCAGGGTTTCCTCTAACGTAGCATCAAAACCAGCTTCAGATTTCTCACCCTCAACAGAATAATCCAAAATAGCCCCCACATGAAACTTTCCCAAAACCTCTACGGCATGGGCTGCCTTATCAATGCTTTCACCACCGCAAAAATGGTAAAATACAGTCTTCTTGATGATGCCCTCCACCGGCAGGCGCACGGCAAGGGCAACCTTTACCAGGCCTGTGGCCATAGCGGAAATCCACGGGTGATTAACCAGGGAAAAAATAAAGTTGGCTTTTTTAAGTTCCGCATCCGACTTATAGGCAAAGGCTGTTGCGGTGTCGTCAAATGAAATAACAGGCGGTGATTCCATAAATAATTTGGTGGCGTAAATATATAGCGCGTGGTGCAAGTTGCAAGGTTATTCGGGTACTGAATAGTGTCTGAGCCGCAGGCTTACAAAACTTTAAACCGTCACTTTTGTTCCTCTCTTGCTATAGGTTATATGTGCCCGGCTTTGATTAATTTTCTGACTTTATGAAGCTCACCAACTGGATCTCTGCGTATAAAACTCCCCAGCAACCCCTGTTAATAGCCGGGCCTTGCAGTGCTGAAAGCCCTGAACAACTCATGGAGGTTGCACAGGCCGTTAAAAGCATGGGAATTTCGGTGATGCGTGCGGGTGTATGGAAGCCACGTACCCGGCCCAATTCTTTTGAAGGAAAGGGCAAGGAGGCACTTGCCTGGATAAAAGAGGTAAAACAGAAAACCGGTTTGGCCTTTGCTATTGAGGTGGCAAATCCTGCACACGTTGAACTGGCCTGTGAAGCCGGTGTAGAAATACTTTGGGTTGGAGCACGCACCACAGTAAACCCCTTCACCGTTCAGGAAATTGCTGATGCCCTGCAAGGAATCGATAAAATTGTGCTGGTTAAAAATCCGATTAACCCTGAGCTATCGCTATGGATTGGTGCGCTTGAGCGGCTGAACCGTGCAGGCATTCAAAAACTCGGTGCCATTCACCGGGGCTTTTCATCCTTTCAAAAATCACGCTTTCGTAATCAGCCGCTGTGGCAAATTGCGCTTGAATTAAAAACATTGCATCCTGAATTACCGCTCATTGCGGATCCCAGTCATATTGCCGGTAATCGGAATATGATTTTTGAGGTGTCGCAAAAAGCCCTTGATCTTGATTATGACGGACTGATGATTGAAACCCACCCCGATCCGGATCGTGCGTTGAGCGATGCGCAACAGCAAATTACGCCTACGGTTTTGGCAACTATTTTGAAGGACCTCCGCGTAAGCGAACGGGCATCATCAAACGCCTTGTTCATTAATCAGCTGGAAGCCTTGCGCGAAAAAATCGACCACTTGGATCAGGAACTTATTGAATTGCTTTCCACCCGGGCAAAACTAACCGAGCAAATCGGGGAGTATAAAAAAGAAAATAACGTAACGGTCTTTCAGTTGGAGCGTTGGAACGAAATTATGAACACCCGGCCGGAGTGGGCCAAACTGGCACACGTATCACCTGATTTTGTGCGCGAATTGTATAAGATCATTCATGATGAATCCATACGGATACAGACAGAAATCATGAACAAAACTTCGGAACCTGAACGCTAATGCTACCCAGTCACCTTAAACTAACCGACAACCCCGGCCCCTTCCTTAATCTTTTTCTGCAAAAATGGTCATTTAGCAAAATTGCAGTGCTTACCGATGAGCATACCCTGGCGTATTGTTATCCGCTGCTTAAAACTCATTTACCAGAACATACCGTTATTACTATACCCAGCGGTGAAGAACATAAAAACATTCAGACATGCGAAAAAATCTGGCAGGAAATGACCCGGCACGCATTAGACCGACATTCCGTTTTGGTAATAGTAGGCGGAGGTGTTCTTGGGGATATGGGGGGGTTTTGCGCGGCCACATACAAACGTGGAATTGAGTTTATACTCATCCCCACCACCCTGTTGGCCATGGCCGATGCCAGTATTGGCGGAAAGCTTGGTATTGATTTCATGCATTTCAAAAATCATATCGGAGTTTTTAAGGAACCCAAACTGACCCTCATTTATAGTGCATTTCTTAAAACCTTGCCGAAAGATGAGTTGCGCTCAGGTTTTGCCGAAGTGATCAAACACGCACTCATTTCCAATCGGTCGTTGTGGAATGAGTTGCGCACCAACACGATGGACAATCAGTCGTGGGATGTATTGCTCCGCCATTCGGCTGAATTTAAGTCTTCCGTTGTGCAGCAAGATCCTACGGAGCAAGGCATGAGAAAAATCCTTAATGCAGGTCATACTATTGGCCATGCTCTTGAATCGTTCTTTTTAAAGACTGGAAATAAAATTCTGCATGGAGAAGCTGTCGCTGCCGGGTTGGTTGCAGAGGCGTGGCTTTCCATGAAGCGGGGAATGCTCAGCGAAACTGAACTGAATGAAGTTTCTGACTATATTTTAAAAGTATTAGGAAAGCTGAACATTGGTTCAGAGAATTTACGCACCATTGCAGGACTATGCAGTCAGGATAAGAAAAATAAAGGCAAAAGGATTTTATGCGTGCTTTCCGAAGGCATTGGGAAAGCCCGGTGGGATTGTGAAGTTACTGAGGATGAGATTGCAGATGCTCTGGCATATTACCGGTCGCTTCAGATGTAATGAGCTTCCGAATCATCGAAAGACTCAATCTTCTTCTGAATGTTGCGCTTTAATTGATCAGCTTTTTTAGCAATAAACTCCGTGGTTTTCTTTTTTCTGTCGCCAGTAAAAAGCCACGCGGCTAACACAGCTGCCGATGCAATCCCCAATCCTAACGTTATTTTACCTGTGGTGTTCATATAACAAAGTTAACTGTATTTGTTGATCAATTGTTTCACGGGCTTGAAGAAATCTTTAACTAATTTGCAGGCATCCTAACAACTATTCGTAATTCATTGAGTGCATTTATCCATATTTCAAAAAACGCAAGCCTTGCAGGAACGGTAGCCAATCTTCCGGCATCAAAAAGTATCAGTAACCGGGTATTAATCCTAAATGCTTTGGGGGGAAACCAATCTGAACTCTCCAACCTGTCGGAAGCAAACGATACAAAACTCATGAAGCAATTGGTAAACAGCACCGATCAAGTGCTGGATGTTGAAGATGCAGGCACCACCATGCGGTTCTTAACAGCTTACCTGGCTATTAGTAACCAACAAAAAATACTTACAGGCACAGAACGGATGAAACTCCGCCCGATTGGCATTCTGGTTGAGGCCCTGAGAAAACTTGGCGCCAACATTAAATACCTGGAAAAGGAAGGGTTTCCCCCATTGGAAATACATGGATTTGGCGATCAGCAAACCAACCGGCTATCCATTCGGGGCGATGTGAGCAGTCAATATATTTCTGCCCTTATGATGATCGCACCCGTTCTGCCTGAGGGGCTGACCCTAACCCTGGAGGGTAAGGTTGGCAGTCGGCCATACATTGAAATGACCGCCTCATTGATGCGTAAATTTGGTGCATCAGTAACAGTGCACGAGGCTGTAATAGAGATTGCTCACCAAGCCTATAAACCTTGCCGGTATACCGTAGAGGCAGACTGGTCGGCTGCGAGTTATTGGTTTGCCTTCAGCGCGCTCGCCACTAATGCCGAAATTATCCTGCCTAACATAGCCATGCGTTCACTTCAGGGTGATCGAGTAATTGTAGATATGATGGAGCAACTGGGCGTGAAAGCAGAGCCACGGGGCAATACCCTTTTGCTCACCAAGAAAGATTTCCACCCTGAATTTAGTTGGGACTTTACGCATTGCCCTGACCTGGCACAAACCGTGGCAGTGGTGTGTGCTGCAAAAGGAATCAAAGGGACATTTACAGGACTTGAAAGCTTGCGTATAAAAGAAACCGATCGCATTAATGCCCTTCACCAGGAGCTTGAAAAAATTGGTGCGCAGTTAATTGAAACCGGTTCGGATTGGAAGTTAATACCCACACAGAAGTTACCGGATACTTTCCCGTCTTTCAATACGTATCTTGATCACCGCATGGCCATGGCTTTTGCCCCGCTGGCTTGTCTGGCTGATATCTCAATAGAAAATCCTTTAGTGGTCAAAAAATCCTATCCGGGCTTTTGGAATGACCTTAAAAAAATAGGATTTAAAGTATTTGAGAACGAAGCGCATTAATGTAATCGGCAAACAAACGTAGCCGGCTGCCATACCAGGAAAACATTTCGCCATCAACCAACATAATTTTGCTTGCCGGCAGGATAGTTTTCAGCTCATGAATATGATCTTCTCTGAATGGGTAAGGCTCGGATGAAAGAAAAACCAAATCAGGATTCAACGATTGGATTTCTTCCGCTGAAAGTTCTGAGTATCGTGAATGATTGGAAAGACAATTCTTCAAACCTGATACGTTAATCATTGAATCAATAAACGTTCTGGAGGCCGCGCCCATCCAGGGCTTTCGCCAGATCAGGTACAATACACGCAAAGGAGGTAGCCGTTCCATTCCTATCCATGACTTCCGAATGGCAGTTGTTAAGGTCTCTGCCACAACCTCTCTTTTAGTAATCTTACCTACTTCAAGAATCATAGCAAGGGCGTCATCGGGCGTGGTAACATCGCTCATCCATACAGGATAGTGCTGCCTCAACCGTTCAATACCCTCCTGATAATTCTCCTCTTTGTTACCGATAACTAAATCCGGATGAAGTCCATGGATGCGATCAAAATGAAAGTTTTTAGTTCCGCCAACAACTGTTTTTTCCTTTCGCCAGTGCTGCGGATGAATGCAGAACTTAGTGATACCCTTTACTTCGTTGTCCAAACCAAGATCTGCCAACAATTCAGTTTGAGATGGAACCAGGGAGATAATTCGTTTTGGAGGGAAGGGCAGTACTACCGTATTGCCCATTTGATCCGTAAAGGCCTTTATACCCATGGGCACAAAAGTAAAAGAGCACCCTTTGTTTACAAAAGATGCTCGTTGATGAAAAACGCACAGAGTACACGAAGAAAGACCCTCTCAATAAAACTCCGTGCCCCTGCGCGTTAGATTTTAGTTAGAACGTTGACCAAGTAAACTTAGTTCGTTAAAACTTACCTCCCTGTGGGTCGTAGGAAGGTAATATCATTTTCAGATTAAATTAAGATTGACATGGAGCTCAGCTGGTTCGAAACCTTCAGGTTTGAGTTGCTGAACGTAGACTGGTTAAGTTCCCACTTCAGTTTGCCGTCAATAACTTTAAAGTTAATGCAGCTACCTTTTTGACCAAGGCCATTGCCATCCGTAACGGTAAGTACCGGCTTGCCGCTTACGGTGTTCTTAACCACTTCAAATTCTTTGCTTTTGTTCTTGCCAATGTATACTACCTGGCAATCACCGGTATCGGCACCGGAAGAAAGTTTCTTGATAACATACTTCTTGCTGCCTTTAGGCTTGCCATCATACCAGGCCTTTAACGTATTGAACACATCATCTTCACCGATAACGCCTACTACAAATTCTCCACCTGATCCGTCATCGGGCCATTGCACATACTTAATAAAGTTAAAAAGCATGGCCGCGTGGATTTCATGATTAGGTCTTTCCTGTGCGAAGGATGCAACACTAAATGTGATTGCGAGTAGAATTAAGCTTACTTTTTTCATAACTAGAGAGGTTTGATTATTGTTTTGATTTTTTATTTCTGTTCAACCTTACGATACAAAAGTAGACCAGCTGGTAAAATCAGTATTTTCTAAGCCTGTTCTTATCTTTCTGATGTAAGGTTTTACCCTACTTTTCAAAACAACCGGTGGATACAAAAGTGGTGCAAAAGCAGCACGGAGACGCTTAAAACCCTCTAATTCGCTCAAAAACATAGAAATACAAAAAAATAAGGCAGATTTCTGTCCAAAAATGAGACTGTTAAATCCTCATCTGAAATCATGAAATCTGCCTTTAATGCAAAAATTGACCTTATTTTATGTATCGGAAGTCGTGGCCGGGTTTTGTCTGAAGCAATACTTCATAAATAAGCTTAATCACATTCTCCACATCGTCCTTGTGAACGGTTTCAACAGTGGTATGCATGTACTTCAAAGGAAGGGAAATAAGTGCTGAGGCTACCCCTTCGGCAGAATAGGCAAAGGAATCCGTGTCCGTGCCTGTTGACCGGCTCACGGCCTGACGTTGGAACGGTATTTTTCTCTTTTCGGCCGTTTGAATGATCATTTTCAAAACATTGTTCTGCACTGCTGGGCCATAACACAAAACAGGCCCGGTGCCGCACTTTATATGGCCCGTGTCCTTCTTGTTGTACATGGGGGAGCAGGTGTCGTGCGTTACATCGGTACAAATAGCCAGATCAGGCTTCAACCTGCGGGAAATCATTTCAGCGCCCCGCAACCCTATTTCTTCCTGCACCGAATTCACGATGTAAAGACAGAAAGGAAGCTTCTTCTTGTTCTCTTTCAATCTTCTGGCCACCTCTGCAATCATAAAGCCACCCATGCGGTTATCTAAGGCACGACCAACCAGGTAATTTTTATTCATTTCCACCAGCCCATCTTCAAAGGTGATAACGCAGCCCACATGAACGCCAAGCGCCTCAACTTCCTTCTTCGATTCACAGCCGATATCAATAAATATATTTTTCAATGAAGGCGGCTCTTCTTTGGCGGCATCGCGAACGTGAATGGCGGGCCAGCCAAACACACCTTTAACAATCCCCTTATCGGTATGAATGTTAACCCGCATAGACGGTGCAATCTGGTGATCAGAACCACCATTGCGTTTCACGTAGATGTAACCGTCATCTGTGATGTAGGCTACAAACCACGAAATCTCATCGGCATGGGCTTCAATAACAACTTTGTATGATGCCTTTGGATTAACCACGCCCACCACCGTGCCATACACATCAACCATATAATCGTCAATGTAGGGCTTCAGGTAGTTCAACCAAATTTGCTGACCGGAATGTTCAAAACCTGTGGGTGAGGCATTGTTGAGGTATTCAAAGAGAAAGGATTTACTTTTTTTGTCCATAGTGATATTGATTAATCGATTTTTGATCAGCTTACTTATAACGGAATGTTACCGTGTTTTTTCTTTGGCAGTGTGGCCACCTTATTTTCCAGCATCTGAAATGCCCGGATTAATTTTTCACGTGTTTGATCGGGGTAAATAACTTCATCGATATAGCCCCGATGCGCAGCCCGATAAGGATTGGCAAATTTACGTGTGTATTCATCTACCTTCTCATTGAGCTTGGCCAACGGATCGGCAGCTTCTGAAATATCCTTTTTGAATATTATTTCTGCCGCACCTTTTGCACCCATCACCGCAATCTCTGCTGTTGGCCAGGCATAATTCATATCGGCTCCAATATGTTTTGAGTTCATCACATCGTATGCACCTCCATAAGCCTTGCGGGTAATAACGGTTACGCGTGGCACCGTGGCTTCCGAAAAGGCATACAATAATTTGGCGCCATTCGTAATGATCGCATTCCATTCCTGATCGGTACCCGGTAAAAACCCCGGAACATCTTCCAGCACCAATAACGGAATATTAAAACTATCGCAGAAGCGTACAAAACGCGCACCCTTCACACTGGCATCAATGTCCAAAACACCCGCTAATGAAGCCGGCTGGTTGCCAATAATGCCAACACTACGCCCTGCGAGACGGGCAAAACCAACAACAATGTTTTCAGCAAAGGTTTTATGCACTTCAAAAAAAGTACCTTCATCAACTATTCCATCGATCACCTCACGCATATCATACGGTTGGTTAGGATTTGAAGGAATAATGCCATTTAGTTTGGGACGACTCTCATCACCGGGTGTATAGGGTAAGCGCGGTGCATCGTCTTCACAATTCTGAGGCATATAGCTCAGCAATCTTTTAATATACTGAATGCACTCCAGTTCATTGGCGCAAGCAAAATGAGTAACCCCGCTTTTCGTACTGTGCGTCATGGCACCACCCAACTCTTCCGATGTTACATCTTCGTGCGTTACTGTTTTCACCACGTTGGGTCCCGTAACAAACATGAAGGACGTGTTCTCTACCATCAAAATAAAATCGGTAATGGCAGGAGAGTAAACCGCTCCACCGGCACAAGGGCCCATGATAGCAGATATTTGTGGCACTACGCCCGAAGCCAATGTGTTTCGATAAAAAATATCGGCATAGCCACCTAAGGAAACCACGCCCTCCTGAATACGTGCCCCACCGGAGTCGTTCAGACCAATGATGGGGGCACCGTTTTTCATGGCCAGGTCCATCAGCTTTACAATTTTTTCCGCGTGTGTTTCTGACAAAGACCCACCAAACACGGTGAAGTCCTGTGAGAAAACATATACCAACCTGCCGTTCACCGTACCAAAACCTGTTACCACGCCATCGCCCAGGTAGTATTCTTTGTCCAAGCCAAAATCCTTGCAGCGGTGCATCACAAATTTTCCAAGTTCTTCAAACGAACCTTCATCAACCAACAGTTGGATTCTTTCCCTGGCGGTTAGTTTTCCTTTTTTGTGCTGCTGATCAATTCGCTTTTCCCCTCCACCCAAAAGGGACTCTTTATTTTTTCTTTCCAGCTCATCAAATTTTTGCTGTAGGATGGTATCGGTAAGTTCTCGCTTTGCCATGACCTGATTTTAGGTTCGAAATATAGTTAAAGGAAGTGTTAAATTGACCCAAATTGATCATGAACAACCGACTGGCCATTATCGATTTAGGCACCAACACTTTTCACCTGCTCCTTGCGGAGCAACTGGGCGATTCATTTCACATTACCCACCGCGACCGTCAGGCGGTGAAAATTGGCAAGGGGGGCATAAACAAAAATCTGATCCCTGCTGATGGCCTGGAAAGGGGTATAAAAGCACTGAATTTTTTCAAAAAGAAGATCGACTCGCTACAAATTACCAGCGTATTTGCTTTTGGTACCAGCGCATTACGAAATGCAACCAACAGCCACGAAGTGCTGGCGAAAATAAAAGCTGAGACCGGAATTGAAATAACCGTTATTTCCGGAGACCAGGAGGCTGAGTTCATTTACCTGGGTGTTCGCTCAGCGGTTAACCTTGGACTTCAAAAGTCGTTGATCATTGACATTGGTGGAGGAAGTGTGGAATTTATTATTGGCGATGAGCGTGAGCTGTATTGGAAGAAAAGTATAGAGATCGGGGCGCAACGACTGCTGGAATTGTACCACAAAAGTGATCCGATAACCGCATCTGAAATCTCAAAACTTAATGCGCACTTCCGGCAAGCGTTGGTACCTCTCGTTGAAGCACTGACTATTTATAAACCTGAAACACTGGTTGGTTCCTCCGGTACATTTGATACGCTAAGTGATATTTATTGCCTGCAGCATTCCATTTTTAAAAATGATGATGATCGTGAAACACCACTTTCGCTGGAGGGATTTGATAAAATTTATAAGGAGCTTTTAACCAAAGACCGGGCTGCGCGACTGGCGATTCCCGGCATGATTGACATGCGGGTAGATATGATTGTAGTGGCCTGCAGCCTGATCCGTTACATACTGGATCACCATCCCTTCACAAACATACGTGTATCAAGCTACTCACTGAAAGAAGGTGCCCTCGTACACGTGAGTAAAACCTTCAGCTGATCCCGAGTTTCTTTTGAATATCTTCCAGCGACACACCCTTTGTTTCCGGAAATTTTATCAACGTCCAAAGTAGTTGCAACACCATCATGCCCGCAAAAAAAGCGAAGATAATCCACGGATCGTTTCGCAATAAACCTTTCGATTGATCCAAAAATACCGGGGTGATTAAGGTGATAATTGCAGCGAAAACCCAGTGCACACTGGATCCAAACGATTGGCCATAAGCCCGTATGGCATTTGGAAAAATCTCGGAAATAAATACCCAGATAACAGAGCCCTGACCCATGGCATGGGAGGCAATAAAAACAAGCAAGAAGGTCATCATTAACCCGGGGCTTGCACCGATATAAAAAGAATAGGATACCACCGAAAGGCTGATGATGTAACCCAGTGATCCGATGATCAGCAAACTCTTTCTGCCGGTCCGGTCGATGAGGTAAAGCCCCACAAAGGTGAATATTAGATTTACACCACCGATAGCTATTGAATTGAACAGCGAATCTTTGGCGGCCAGTCCGGCACGCTCAAGAATTTCCGGGGCATAGTACAGAATAAAATTAATTCCTGAGAGCTGATTGAAAAAGGCAATGAAAAAAGCCAACAGGATAAGCTTACTGTACTTACGGCTGAAAAAAGGTTCGTGGTGGTGAGTACTCTCTACACGCGCATTCGCTGCTTTAATTGTTTTGATATCTTCAACCGGATTAACCGACCCTAAAGCTGCCAGAACTTTCTTTGCTGTTTCCGTGTCGTTCTTTTTAGTAATTAACCAGCGCGGACTTTCAGGAACACGCATCACCATTACCGTATATAAAACTGCAGGCAAGGCTTCCACACCAAGCATCCAGCGCCAATCGTTGATGCCACCAAATCCCTGTAAAAAGTAGTTTGAGATAAAAGCGACCAGTATGCCAAATACAATATTAAACTGGTACATCGCCACCAAGCGGCCGCGCATCCCGGAAGTAGAAATTTCTGCGATGTACGTTGGCGCAACAATAGAAGATATACCAACGCCCACGCCACCAATAAACCTGAAGAAGGAGAATGTATAGGGATCCGGGGCAAGTGCAGAGCCAATGGCAGAAGCAGTGTATAATACACCAATCCAAAATAATACTTTCTTCCGGCCATATTTCTCCGTTGGTGCACCACCAAACAAGGCGCCTATAACAGTTCCCCATAGCGCCATCGACATAATAAAAAATCCATGAAACCAAGGCGAGGTATTCCACAGGTTTTTGATGGGCAGGTTTGCCCCGGATATGACCACCGTATCAAATCCGAAAAGGAAACCGGCCATGGCCGCCACCAAAGCGATAAAAAATACATTATTCTTCATATTCGATATCTGAAATTTTAAAGGAGGTTGCCATCAGGCTTTTCGAAGGTAAGTGATTTAAGTGAGTATTCGCGATTTCTCCGCGTCTTGACGGTTTTTAGAATGTCTACCGAAAAGTCATACTTTTTAAGCAGTAATCTTTAATAGAAACTTTAGCGTTTTTGTGCTTTTGTGGCCAGTTATTTAGCCACTAAAACTCTAAAACACAAAATTCATAAAATGAGTGAAGCCGGATATTGGGACCAGCTTGGGATAAAGTAATGCCTCAAAAATTGAAAACCACAAAGATCACTGAGGATACACAAAGGCCACAAAGAAAGAAGTGCTGATGCTTAACTATACTCTTTGTGACCTTTGTGTACTCTTTGTGCTCCTTTGTGGTTAACTTTCATTTCGTACAACTCTACAACCCGCTAATCTGTCTGTCCTTCGGATACTTAACCTCATATTTAAAAACCACTTTGCGGGTTTCATTCGGCTGAAGGTTCATGTCCCACAAAAGTTTACCGGTATCCTTATTATGCTTTGCTCCACCTACATCCAGTACGGTAACTTCAATCTGGCTGTTACGTGAAATCGGCAAATGATCTTCAACGGTAATCTTTACGGGCTCGTTTCGGGTATTGCGCACCGAAATTTCCCATGCATAGGCTTCGCGTAAATTGGAAGCAATGGTTCTTCGTGTGGTGAAATCCCTAACCTTTTCACGTTTCACAACAATGCGCTTATCCCGGCCCAACGAAACGGAAAGGGTATCTTTCAAATTATTCGGGTCGATAAAGGTTTTACCCACAAAGGTTCCTTCAAAGAAAACGTTGGCTTCACCCGGTAGTAAATTGAAATCTTCCCAGCCAACAGCTTTTGCCAGCAGAAAGGCATCGGCATCCAGTTTAGGCGCTACGGCATATTGATACTCCGCTTTCATGTCATGCTTTTGAATGTCAACCAACGTTGGTTTTGAAGCAGACAAAACCGTGTAGGGTAAGCTAATGTCAAACTCGGTGTTCAATGAGGTTTGAATGGTTTGGGTAAAGTCAGCCACATTGGAAACACTTGGCATCGCCATGCTAAGTTCCTCAGCAGGCATATCTTCCCGTTTATCTACAGAGCGTTGTACCTGAACTCCGGCAGCCTTGCCCTGAAGACCAACATAAGGAGGTTGGTAGAAATCCAGGTACCAGCTGTAAAGCTCAGGCTTAACACCCCCTTGACTAGGGTTAGCCGTTGAAAGTTTTAAGCGAACATTGCTCCACTCCTCACCCGTGCTTTGAAACACATTGGCTTTATAGTTTAGTTGCACCGGTGACTTGGTGTTGATGGCCCGTAAATCATACACCGGGTACCAGCCGGCATTGCCTACCACATAACTCACTTCAAGTTCTGCATTTGTGGCTGCATCTGCAGAAACACTGATCACAATTTCACTGGTATTGCGGCTGTACAACTCGTTTTGCTCCCGTATCTGCTGGTTGAGTCTTGTCATGCGCTCGTTGATTTTTTTAATCTTATCATCCGCTTTCATTTTCGACAAACCGATTTCGCCCAACCGGATGCGGTAAAAATCAGCCATGGCTTTAAGTTCGTTCACCGAAACGTTCTGGTTAGCCCCGCCAATTTTCTGATTACTCAAAATCATCTGCTCCTCTTTGGAGAGGATATCCTTTTGATGTTGCTCCTGAGCAAGCTGGCGTTTGTATATCTCAAGTGAATCCCTTAACGCCACCAGTTTTTTGGGCATGTTGAACTCACTCAGGTAATTTTGGTTATGGTTTATTCCCAGGATAATGATGTTGCCTTTCCCGGAAACCTGTACGCTTTCCTGATCAAGCTGAGATGTCAACCCCGATACAATAAGATTTGTCCGGCCGGCCTCTACGCGTGTCTTTACTTCACGCGTTACCTGGGCCCGGTTCAGGAACACGGTTACACGGCTAATCCTGGAATCTACTTGTTTTTCGGATTGCGAAAATGCCGGAAACATGGCCACCAGCAGATAAAGAAAAATGATTTGTTTCATAGTACGTTTAGTTTATTGCCAGATGCACCGATCAGGCAAATTCCATAACGAAATTAACCTTAAAATCGTGCTGCGCCACGAAATGGCTTTAGGATGGTTCAATTGGGATTATCTTTGCGCCCATGAAAGATGAACATGTATTTCCGGTTGAATCCCTTCGGCAATTCAGCTTTGGTATTTTCAAAAAAATAGGATGCTCCGATAACGATGCCAACCTCGCTACCGAGGTATTGCTCGCGGCCGACCTTCGGGGTATTGATTCGCACGGCCTGGCGCGACTATCGGGCTATGTACGCTTATGGGAAGCTAACCGTATAAATGCCACTCCCCATATTAAAATTGTTCATGAATCACCCAGCACGGCCGTTGTGGATGGAGATGGCGGGTTAGGCCTGGTGGTGGCGCCCAAGGCTATGGAAATTGCTATCGCGAAAGCCAAAACAGCAGGAACAGGATGGGTGGCTGTAAAGAACTCAAACCATTTTGGTATTGCTGGCTACCATACCATGATGGCTCTGCAGCACGATATGATCGGGTGGGCGATGACCAATGCAAGCCCTTTGGTTGCACCCACATTTTCCGTTGAGCGATTATTGGGAACAAACCCTATTTCTCTTGCCGTGCCCGCTGATAAACAGCCGCCTTTCATACTGGATATGGCCACCACCACGGCAGCCAACGGTAAGCTTGAAATCCTTCAGCGGAAAAATAAGGAGGCTCCGCTGGGTTGGATTCAAACCAAAGACGGAGCACCTTCTGCGAATCCACATGAATTGAAAGATGGCGGAGCATTAATTCCGCTGGGTAGTGATTATGAGCATGGTAGCCATAAAGGCTACGGACTTGGCGCCATGGTAGATATTTTGTCGGCTGTACTTTCGGGTGCCAACTATGGGCCGTGGGTTCCGCCCTTTGTTGCCTTCTTACAACCTCCGGCCGATCCGGTGGGTGAAGGCATCGGTCATTTCTTAGGTGCCATGCGGGTAGATGCTTTCCGGCCTGCTGAGGAGTTTAAAAAACACATGGACAATTGGATTACGCGCTTTCGTGCAGCAAAAACTATCGAGGGAAAGGAAAAAGTATTGATTCATGGCGATCCCGAGCGGGAGATGAGTACACAAAGAAAAAAAGAAGGGATACCCCTTAATCCAAAAGTGGTGGAAGACCTAAAAGATCTTGGTAAAAAATTAGGTATTGCGTTCTAGAAAATAAACCCTCCAATATTTACTCCTGCGCGGATAACCCAGGGACTTTGATAAGGTGTGTAAAAGGCATCGGAAGGTGTGTATGAAAAATTGTAAAGCGCCATAATAAAAAAGGATGCTTTGTTACCAATGGGTTGAAGCAGCCCGGCCCCGGCAAGAAAGCTATTAAAGCTTCTTCGTTCCTTTTCGCCAGGTCCCACCAGCAGTTGATAATTCAAATGTTCAAATTCAGTTTGCACAAAAAAACCTTTGTACACCGTAAACCGTGCAAACGGATTTATGGAATAATCATTAAATGAAGTGGCAGGGGTTACAAGTTTATATTTTGAATAGCGATAGGTAAAGCCTGAGCCCACCAGAAATTTTCGCGTAACGGAGTACCCAATAACGGGTGAAAGGGAAACAAAATCCTGAACATTACCAAACCCTAACCCAAAGCCACCACCGGTAACAATCCGCTCTTTAAACGGAACACCCTTTAAACTGTTGTCTTCGCCTTGTGCCACGGCCACACCAACTGAAATAATCAAAAACAGTAAACTAACCGATGCGCGCATAATCTATTTTTTTATTCTTCAACGATTACAAATACATCTTCGTTTTCCTTCTTCATTAAATATTTTTCACGGGCAAATTTCTCCAACGATTCCCGGTCGCCAAAAAGTTCTTCGCGATCCTTTTCCACTTCCTTTATTTTCTCTTCATAATATTCCTTCTCATTTTCCAGGGCACGAAGTTTAGCCGATAATTTATAGCGCGACATAAAATCATTCGAGTCGAGAAAGAGCATCCAGGTTAAAAAAATGAGGCCGGCAATCATATAAAAATTGCGAAAAACCTTAGGTATACGGTTCAGCATAGCAGTTTAAAAAGTATTCGAAGATAGAAAATAATTGGGAAGAACTAAAAAGCCCCGTTTTGAGCGGGGCCTTTTTAGTAGCAGTATACAATTTACAGTTAAAACTTCTTTCCGGGGAAGTAGGCTACTTCACCCAACTCTTCCTCAATCCGTATCAACTGGTTATACTTTGCAATCCGGTCCGAACGTGAGGCTGATCCGGTTTTTATCTGGCCGGTATTGAGAGCCACCGCCAGGTCGGCAATGGTGCTGTCTTCCGTTTCACCGGAGCGGTGCGACATCACACACTTGTACGCGTTTCGCTTGGCCAGGTTTACGGTATCGATGGTTTCCGTTAATGAACCAATCTGATTAACCTTTATAAGAATTGAGTTCCCAATATTTTCGTCTATTCCTTTTTGTAAACGCTTTACGTTGGTTACAAACAAATCATCACCAACTAACTGAACCTTATCACCGATCTTCTCCGAAAGCGCTTTCCAGCCTGCCCAATCATCTTCGGCCATACCATCTTCCAGTGAAATGATTGGATATTTCTTAGACCAGTTTGTCCAGTACTCAGCCATTTCCAAAGGCTTCAATTTCTTGCCCGATGATTTTTTGAAGTGATAAACTTTTGCCTTAGAATCATAGAATTCAGAAGCTGCCGGATCAAGTGCAATAAAAATATCTGAACCTGGTTTGTACCCTGCCTTTTCAATGGCTTTCAATACTACTTCAATAGCCTCTTCGTTCGACTTCAGGTTTGGCGCAAATCCACCTTCATCGCCCACGTTGGTTGAAAGGCCTTTGTCGTGCAAAACCTTTTTCAGTGTATGAAAAACTTCAGCCCCCATTTGCAGCGCTTCTGAAAATGTATCAGCACCTACGGGCATCACCATAAACTCCTGAAAGTCGATGGCATTATCGGCATGGCTGCCACCGTTCAGGATGTTCATCATCGGCACCGGAAGGGTGTTGGCATTAACGCCTCCAATGTAACGGTATAGCGGTAAACCTGCTTCCATAGCGGCAGCTTTGGCAATCGCTAACGAAACACCCAGTATGGCATTGGCACCCAGTTTACCTTTGTTGGGTGTGCCATCCAACTCCAACATAATCTTATCCAGCAAATTCTGCTCAAACACAGAAAAGCCAACCACTTCTGAAGCAATTTTATTGTTTACATTTTCAACCGCCTTCAATACACCTTTGCCCATGTATTGCTTTTTATTTCCATCACGAAGCTCAACGGCTTCGTGCGTTCCGGTTGATGCTCCGGAAGGAACTGCAGCACGGCCATAGGCCCCGCTGGAGGTAACCACATCTACTTCAACGGTTGGGTTACCACGACTGTCCAGAATTTGCCGGGCATGAATGTTTTCAATTAAAGACATAGTATTTCGTTTAGGTGTTAAAGTTTAATTTTAGTTGCTAACGGTTTGGAGTTGTTCCTGCCGGATCATTTCAACAAACTGATCGAACAGATAACGCGAATCGTGTGGCCCGGGAGAGGCCTCCGGGTGGTATTGAACAGAGAATGCTTTTTTATTTTTTATACGAATACCCATGATGGTATTGTCATTTAAGTGCAGGTGTGTTACTTCAATAGTGTTGTTACCTTCTATATCTTTTTCGCTTACAGCGAAACCATGGTTTTGAGATGTCATCTCACCCAAACCCGTTACCAGGTTTTTCACCGGGTGATTTAAACCCCGATGGCCGTGGTGCATCTTGTACGTTGAAATGCCATTGGCCAGCGCCAACAATTGGTGACCAAGACAAATGCCAAACACAGGTTTATTCGTTTCCAAAATTTGCTTAACCGTTTGTATGGCGTAATCCATTACAGCCGGATCGCCCGGGCCGTTGGAAAGAAAAAATCCATGTGGCTCCCAAGCTTCGATCGTTGCAAAATTTGTTTTTGCCGGAAATACATTGATGTAACAACCGCGTGCCGCAAGGTTAGTGAGGATGCTTTTCTTAATACCGAAATCAAGAGCGGCCACCCGAAACGGTGCCCCCTTATCGCCTACTGTGTATCCGGCTTTTGTTGAAACAACGGATGAAAGTTCCAGTCCATCCATGGAGGGTACTTTCTTAATTTCATTTTTCATTTCGTCCGGAGTAAGCTCGGATGAAATCAAGGCATTCATAGCCCCCTTGTTACGGATGTAGCGCACCAGCATGCGCGTGTCAACATCGGAAATACCGGTGATGCCATGTTTCTCCAGGTATTGCTGAAGGCTTTGATTTGACGTTAACCGGCTGAATACCGTGGAGAAATCATTCACTACCAACCCGCTGATTTTCGGTGTATCCGATTCCTGCTCGGCATCAACGGTACCATAGTTACCAATATGGGCGGTGGTGTTAACGATGATTTGTCCATAGTACGATGGATCGGTGTAAATCTCCTGGTAGCCGGTCATGCCGGTATTAAAGCAAATTTCTCCACCGGTGGTACCCGGTTTTCCGATCAGGATTCCCTCCATCAGGAGGCCATCTTCAAGAAGTAAGTAGGCTTTTTTACTCACGCGTTTTAGTGGTTTTACAAAAATAATCTTCAGGCGCTAAAGCACGGACTAAACCCTTAACTTTTTCGCCACAATCGATTTAACGGGCCAAACACAAATAAAAAAGGATTGAACAACGTCCAATCCTTTTCCTATGTATAGCGAATAATTCACTATTCCTTATCCTCGCTCTTTTTATCGGCTTTCTTTGCGGTCTTTTTGGCCGGTTTTTCAGCCTTTTCCTCAGCCACTGGCTCCTCTACCACCTGGGCATCTTCAGCTTTTTTGCCTTTTGCCACACGACCTCTTCTGGTTTTAGCCTTTTTAGCTGTACCTTCCTTCTTGTAGATATCGTTGAAATCGACCAGTTCGATCAGGCACATTTCGGCATTGTCGCCTACGCGAACATCAGCCATTTTAATGATACGCGTGTAGCCGCCCGGACGCTCCGATGTTCTGGAGGCTACTGTACCGAAAAGCTCCTTTACTGATTCTTTGTTCTGTAAATACGAAAACACAGTTCTTCTGGAGTGCATGGTATCGCTTTTCGCCTTGGTAATAAGCGGCTCAACATACTTGCGTAATGCTTTTGCCTTTGCTACCGTGGTGGTGATACGCTTGCTCAGGATGAGGGAAGAGGCCATGTTCGACAGCAATGCGCTGCGGTGACTGGCGGTTCTTCCAAGGTGATTTACTTTCTTACCGTGTCTCATTTCAATTAATCTTCTTCAAGTTTATACTTAGCCAGATCCATACCAAAGGTAAGTCCCTTTTCGGCAACCAGTTGTTCCAATTCGGCCAGCGACTTCTTACCGAAGTTTCTGAACTTCATCATATCAGAAATTTCAAGCTCTACAAGGTCGCCAAGTGTTTTCACATCAGCTGCCTTTAAGCAGTTGTATGCGCGAACTGATAAATCCAGATCGTGAAGGCCGGTCTTCAAAAGCTTGCGCATGTGCAGTAATTCCTCATCCACCTGCTCAACTTCGGCATCTTTACCGGTTTCCAGTTCCATTGACTTATCGGAGAACAAGGCAAAGTGCTTGATCAGAATATGGGCAGCACCTTCCAGGGCCAACTCAGGGTGAATTGAACCATCGGTTTGAATTTCTAGCACTAATTTTTCGTAGTCAGTCTTTTGTTCAACGCGTGTATTCTCTACACTGAACTTAACATTCTTAATAGGTGTAAAGATGGCGTCAATAGGAATGAAACCGAATACTTGTTCTGCTGGCTTGCTTTCCTCTGCCGGAAGGTATCCTCTGCCCTTCTCAATCGTTAACTCAATCTCAAACTGAGCTGACTCATCAAGGTTGCAAATTACATGCTCAGGGTTTAACACTTCAAAAGCCGAAGTAAACTTGGTGATGTCACCCGCTTTAAACTGTTTCTGCTTTTTAATGTTGATGGTAACTTTTGTATCGAAACCATCAGTGATTTTCTTGAAGCGAACCATCTTTAAATTCAAGATGATCTCCGCTACATCTTCCACCACACCTTCGATGGTGGAGAATTCATGAAGCACACCGGGTATTTTAATACCGGTGATGGCATAGCCCTCCAGGGAAGACAAAAGAATTCTGCGTAAAGCATTACCGATGGTAACACCGTAGCCTTTTTCCAACGGTTTAAAGGTAAAGGTGCCGTGAAAATCATCGGCTTTTTCCATTACTACTTTATCCGGAATCTGAAATGCTAATATTGACATAATGCGTTCTTGTTAATTAGTTAGAATTACTTCGAGTACAATTCAACGATCAACTGCTCATTGATGTTCTCGGGGATATCCTGGCGTACCGGAATGTGGATGAGTTTACCTTCCAGTTCGCTACCATCCCACTCCAACCATGGGTATTTTTTAACACCTTGAATGGATAAACTGGTGGTAATGGCCTCCAGCGATTTCGATTTTTCACGAACTCCTACTTTGTCACCGGCACGAAGGGTGTAGGAAGGGATATTGACGATATCACCGTTTACAGTAATGTGCTTGTGCGAAACCAACTGCCGTGCAGCCCTACGGGTTGGTGCAATGCCCAACCGGTACACCACGTTATCGAGACGAGCCTCCAGCAATTGAAGGAGTGTTTCACCGGTAATACCCTTTTTGCGAGATGCTTTATCAAACAGTTTGGCAAACTGGCGTTCCAACAATCCATAGATATACTTTGCCTTTTGTTTCTCAGCAAGCTGCACAGCATATTCTGACTGTTTTCTCTTTTTGCCTTTTCCATGCATACCCGGTGCATAGTTCTTCTTTTGAACAGCCTTGTTCTCACCTAAGATGGGCTCTCCAAATCGTCTTGAAATTCTAGCTCTTGGGCCTGTGTATCGTGCCATTTTCTTTCTTTGATTTTTAAATTGCCGACTTCAGATTTTTACTTCGATCGCCAATCGTTTCTTTTATATTGTTTATACTCTTCTCTTTTTTGGAGGCCGGCAACCATTATGCGGAAGTGGAGTCATATCCTTAATGGTAGTGACTTCAATTCCTGCAGATTGAATGGTACGAATAGCAGACTCGCGGCCTGATCCCGGACCTTTTACAAAGACCTCAACTTTTCTCAAGCCCAGTTCAAAAGCCCTGGAAGCACAATCCTGTGCAGCTACCTGAGCCGCATAAGGTGTGTTTTTCTTGGAACCCTTAAAGCCCATTTTACCGGCTGATGCCCATGTAATAACCTGACCGGTGGAGTTGGTCATAGAAATTACAATGTTGTTAAACGTTGCATGAATATGCGCCTGGCCTACGGCCTCGACCTGCACTACACGCTTTTTGGCTTTATCTTTTCTTTTTTCTGAGGACATTACGCTATTATTTTATATCCAGATCAATGATTATCCTTTCGTTGCCTTCTTCTTATTGGCTACCGTTTTACGCTTACCCTTACGCGTACGCGCGTTATTCTTGGTGGTTTGTCCACGCACTGGCAATCCCTTACGGTGACGCAGCCCCCTGTAGCAACCAATATCCATCAGGCGCTTAATGCTTAACTGAACTTCCGAACGAAGAGCACCTTCTACCCTGATACCTTCCGTGATGATGGAACGAATAGCATTGGATTCTTCATCGGTCCAATCCTTTGCCTTTTTATTCCAATCTACACCGGCACCTGTTAATATTTTTTGCGCGGTTCTTCTGCCAATACCATAGATATAGGTCAGGCTTATCTCACCCCGTTTGTTATCTGGTATATCGACACCTTGTATCCTTGCCATGTTGTTAAATTATCGGTTTCAATTTTTAATGGTTTTCAATAACGAAAGACTACCCTTGTCTTTGTTTGTAACGCGGGTTCTTCTTGTTAATCACATACAACTTGCCTTTGCGTCTGATAATCTTGCAATCAGCGCTACGCTTTTTTATGGATGTTTTTACTTTCATTGCTCTGTTGGTTGTTAAGACGCAATTGCTTACGACTCTATCTATTTATACCTAAATACAATTCTTCCTTTTGTCAAATCATAAGGTGACATTTCCAGCCTTACCTTATCGCCCGGAAGTATGCGGATGTAGTGCATCCTCATCTTTCCGGAAATATGCGCCAATACTTCATGTCCGTTTTCCAACTGAACACGAAACATGGCGTTTGATAATGCTTCCATTATCGTTCCGTCCTGCTCTATCGACTTCTGTTTCGCCACTTAAATGAATAATTTTCTTCTATATACTTATGTGTCGTTAACACTTCTGCTTTATCTTCTCGCACAGCCACCATGTGCTCAAAATGAGCTGATGGTTTTCTGTCGGCAGTACGAATGGTCCAACCATCGCGCTCCTGAACAACATTTTTTGTTCCCATGTTGATCATCGGTTCAATGGCAAACACCATTCCCGCAACCAGTTTCACACCCTTTCCGCGCTTTCCATAATTCGGAACTTCGGGATCTTCATGAAGGTTTTTACCCACTCCATGTCCAACCAGCTCACGAACTACTCCATATCCAAAACTCTCCACATAACTCTGAATGGCATGACTCACATCACCCATTCGGTTACCTGCTTTCGCTTGTTCGATTCCTTTAAACAAGGACTCGTACGTTCGCTCCAGCAGCAGGAGAGTTTTTTCATCCACACCTTCCAACGGGTAGGTGTAAGCCGAATCGCTGTGAAAACCTTTGTAATAAACTCCACAATCAATGGCTACTACATCTTTTTCACGCAATTCATAGTTGCCAGGAAAACCATGTACAACCACTTCGTTTACTGAAATACAAAGTGAAGCAGGAAAAGAACCATTGTAATTCTTGAAGGACGGAACGCCTCCATGATCACGGATAAATTCTTCTGCCACTTTATCCAGTACTGAAGTTTTCACTCCAGGTTTTACCAGCTTCGCTATTTCACCATGGGCTTTGCCCAGTATCAGGGCACTTTCCTTGATGATTTGGATCTCCTCTTCAGTCTTTAAGTGGATCATCCAGCACTAAGCCGCAGCAAATTGAGAACGACCTTTCACACGTCCGGACTTCATCATTCCTTCATAATGACGCATCAGCAGGTAACTTTCAATTTGCTGTAGTGTGTCGAGGATTACCCCAACCATAATCAGCAATGATGTTCCTCCATAAAACTGAGCGAAATTCTGACCGACACCAGCCCTAACTGCAAATGCAGGAAGAATGGCTACGATCACCAGAAACATGGCGCCCGGAAATGTAATTCTTGATAAAACAGTATCTATAAACTCAGCAGTTTGCTTGCCCGGCTTAATGCCCGGCACAAAACCACCGTTGCGTTTCAGGTTATCAGCGATATCATTTGAGTTAATGGTAATCGCAGTATAAAAGAATGTAAAAATCAAAATCAGTGAACCAAACAACAGGTTGTACTGCCATGAGGTAAAGTCGGAGAACGTAGAACCAATATAAGCTCCAATATCACTGTCTCTCCAAATACCGGCCAGCAAGGCAGGGATAAACATCAACGCCTGCGCGAAGATGATGGGCATTACACCGGCAGAGTTCAGTTTCAATGGAATGAAATCGCGCTTGCCACCATACAGTTTATTACCGATTACCTGCTTGGCATATTGAATCGGAATTCTTCGGGTAGCCTGGGTTAGCATAATCACACCCATCACTACAAAGAATAACGCTAACAATTCGATAATAAATAACAGGGCACCTTGCATACCACGGTTGTTCACCGCTTCATCAATGATGGCACCTGGGAAACGTGACACAATACCAATCATAATCAGCATGGAGATACCATTACCTATACCTTTGTCGGTAATACGTTCACCTAACCACATACAGAACATTGTTCCGGCAATGAGGATAACGATTGATGATGCGTAGAAAAATAATCCCGGTGTTGTTATAGCCTCAGTAGGTATAGTTCCGCGGATGTATCCGTATGACTGAAAACCGGTGATGAATATGGTTAATACACGCGTGATCTGATTTAAGCGCTTGCGACCAGAGTCACCCTCCTTCTGCATTTTTTGAAAATAAGGTACCGCAAACCCAAGCAACTGCACAATAATGGAGGCAGAGATGTAGGGCATAATACCTAATGCAAAAATGGAAGCTCTGCTGAAGGAACCTCCAAGAAATGTATTTAATAAATCAAAAATACCGCCCGATACGGCATTCTGTTCAAGAATTACAGGATCAACACCTGGCAATACGATAAACGAACCAAGTCTGAAAATAATCAGAAAACCCATCGTGTTCAGGATTCTGACCCGCAGATCTTCAATCGAAAAAATATTCCTTATGGTAGTAAAGAACCGCTTCATTATTATTTCACTGGGGTTGCAGATCCTCCTACTTTTTCAATGGCCTTAACGGCTGTGTCAGAAAAAGCATGAGCCTGTACGTTCACTTTTGATTTCAATTCTCCTCTTCCTAAAACCTTTACTTTATCGGTTCTTCCGATTATACCATTATCGATAAGAACCTGCACGCTGATGTCAGCCGATTTTATTTTTTCAGCGAGTGTTTCAAGAACATCAAGATTCACGGCCTTGAAGTATACTTTATTATTATTCTTAAAACCGAATTTCGGCACCCTGCGCTGTAACGGCATTTGTCCACCTTCAAAACCAAATTTTCTGGAATAGCCTGAACGTGATTTCGCACCCTTGTGTCCGCGACCGGCAGTAGTACCACCGGAACCCTGTCCACGCCCTAAGCGCTTGTTGGTTTTAACTGAACCTTCAGCAGGTTTTAATGTATGTAACTTCATGGTAATTAAAGTTCTGTTACCGTAATCAAATGATTCACTTTGTTGATCATACCGGCAATCTGGGGAGTTAACTCCACTTCAACCGATCTGTTCACTTTACCCAAGCCCAACGCTCTTAATGTGCGCTGCTGTCTCTCAGGTCTTTTAATATCGCTTCTCGCTTGTGTAATTTTTACCTTAGCCATGTTCTTATCCGTTAAAAACTTTGGACAATGAAACTCCTCTGTTCTTTGCTACCGTAAATGCATCGCGCATGTTCGTCAGCGCATTGAAGGTTGCCTTCACCACGTTGTGCGGATTAGAAGATCCCTTCGACTTTGCCAATACATTGTGAATACCGGCACTTTCCAATACTGCACGCATAGCACCACCGGCAATAACGCCTGTACCGGGCGAAGCAGGCTTCAGCAGAACAAGTCCACCACCGAATTTGCCAATCGCTTCGTGTGGTACAGTTCCTTTTGAAATCGGAACTTTCACCAAATGCTTTTTGGCATCGTCAATTCCTTTTGTGATGGCATCGGTTACTTCATTGGCTTTGCCTAATCCGTACCCTACCACACCATTGCCATCGCCAACTACTACTATGGCAGCGAAGCTGAACCTGCGTCCACCTTTCACTACTTTCGCTACGCGTTCAATGGCAACGACTTTCTCTTTCAGATCAATTTCGCTCGCCTTTACTGTGCTGATGTTGCTAACTGACATATCTTAATTTCTTAGAATTTCAAACCACCTTCCCGTGCACCTTCGGCCAGGGCCTTAACATTACCATGGTACAAGTAGCCGTTGCGATCAAACACAATAGCACTGATACCGGAAGCAATTGCCTTTTCAGCAATCTTCTTCCCTACATTCTTGGAGTTCTCCATGTTAAGTCCGGATTTCTTACCCAAATCATTAACCGAAGCGGCTGCTATGGTAACACCGTTTACATCGTCAATAATCTGGGCATAAATGCCGGTATTACTTCTGAAGATTGATAACCGGGGTCTCTCTGTTGTTCCGGAAATTTTCTTCCGTACACCCTTCTTTATTCTTGATCTTCTTTCTCTGTTCTTGCCTGCCATAGGAAATGGTTTTCTATGATGCTTATCAATTATTATTTAGCAGCTGCTTTACCAGCTTTTCTACGTACCTGCTCACCTGTAAAGCGAATACCTTTTCCTTTGTAAGGTTCAACTTTACGCAATGACTTAATTTTAGCAGCAACCTGTCCGATCAACTGCTTATCAATTCCTTCCAGAATAATGGTTGGATTGCTACCCTTTTCCTGAACAGCCTGAACTTTTAATTCACTGGGTACTGCCAGAAATATGCTGTGCGAGTAACCAAGACTTAGTTCAAGTACATTGGATTGAGCACTGGCTTTAAAACCAACACCAACCAATTCAAGTTGTTTCTTATAACCGTTCTTCACACCCTCAATCATGTTGGCAATAAGGGCACGGTACAAACCATGCATAGCCTTATGACGCTTTTGTTCAGTGGGGCGTTCAAGAATAATATGACCATCTTCCTGCTTTATAATAAAGTCAGAATCAATAACCTGGGTAAGCTCACCTTTAGGGCCTTTCACAGAAACAGTGCGGTTGGACTTATTAAAGTTGAACGTAATGCCTTGCGGTAATTCGATGGGTAGTTTTCCTATACGTGACATAGCTTCAGTCGATTAATACACGTAACACAATACTTCACCACCCACATTTAACTTGCGGGCTTCCTTATCGGTAACTACACCACGGGAAGTTGAGATGATGGCCACGCCTAACCCATTCATTACCCTTGGCAGAGAACTGGTGTTGGCGTACTGTCTCAAACCGGGCGTACTTATCCGTTGCAATTTGGTGATGGCCGATTCCCGTGTTTCAGGGTTATACTTCAAGGCAATCTTGATAGTACCCTGAGGGGTTGGGCCCTCCTCAAATTTGTAGTTTAAAATATACCCCTTGTCAAATAACACCTTGGTTATCTCCCTTTTCAGGTTAGACGCAGGAATTTCTACCACCTTGTGGTTAGCTTTGATTGCGTTCCGCAACCTTGTCAAATAGTCTGAAATAGGATCAGTCATTTTACTATTTCTTTACGCTCATTTTTAAAAAAGCAAACCCGTTATTTTTAACGGGCTGCAAAGATACCTAACAATTTCTGTTATCCAAACTGTTACCTGGTTTCGTCATAGACGACCTTGATACTCAGCAACCTAATATGTCGTTTCGCGCTGTTTTACCAGCTAGCTTTGGTCAAACCAGGGATTTTGCCCTCAGAAGCCATTTCGCGCAGAACGTTTCGGCATACGCCAAACTTTCCAACATAGCCTTTTGGACGACCTGTAAGCTTGCACCTGTTTTTCAGGCGCACCGGAGACGCGTTGCGGGGGAGTTTATCCAACGCAGCATAGTCACCGGCCTCTTTCAGGGCTTTGCGCTTGGCAGCATATACTGCCACCAGCTTCTCTCTTTTGGTTTGCCTTGCAATTACAGATAATTTAGCCATAGCAAATTTTTAGTTCTTATTAGCAAACGGCATCCCGAACGCTTTCAGGAGCTCGTAACTTTCTTCGTCTGTCTCAGCTGAAGTCACAAATGTGATGTCCATTCCACTGATTTTATTCACTTTGTCAATTGATATCTCCGGGAAGATGATCTGTTCTTTTACACCCAGGGTATAATTACCCCGTCCGTCAAAACCTTTCGGGCTGATGCCACGAAAATCGCGTACCCGTGGCAGTGCAATGCTCATTAAGCGATCCAGAAATTCATACATCTTGTCGCCACGCAAGGTCACTTTCACACCAATGGGCATATCTTCCCGTAACTTAAAGTTGGAAATTGCTTTCTTGGATTTGGTGGATACAGCCTTCTGACCGGTGATCGCGGTAATTTCTTCCAGTGCCACATCAATCAGTTTCTTATCGGTTACGGCAATGCCCATACCTTTGTTGATACTGATCTTTTCGATCTTAGGAACCTGCATAACCGACTTGTACTGAAACTTCTCTTTCAGTGCCGGTACGATTTCCTTTACGTACTTTTCTTTTAGTCTTGGAGTAGCCATTACTTTATAAATTCTCCTGTTTTCTTTGAATAGCGCTGCAACTTACCTTTCTCGTTAAGCTTTCTTCCTATACGGGTAGGGTTACCACTTGCCGGATCAATCAACATTAAGTTGCTGATATGCAAGGCAGCTTCAGTTTTCTTTATTCCACCCTCAGGTTTTCCAGCTGAAGGTTTTTCGTGTTTTGTAACGATGTTGATTCCTTCAACTATCGCTCTGCTTTTTGCTGCCTGAACTTCCAATACTTTTCCGGTTTTGCCCTTATCATCTCCGGCAATAACCTTCACCGTATCGCCTTTGCGAATATGAAGTTTAGGTTGCTTGTTAAATTTTCTTTCCATGCTATTAAATCACTTCAGGTGCCAATGACACAATTTTCATAAACTGCTTTTCCCTCAACTCACGCGCCACAGGGCCGAAAATACGGGTACCACGCGGTTCATCCTGTGCATTCAACAACACGGCTGCGTTATCTTCAAAGCGAATGTATGAACCATCCTTTCTCCTGATTTCTTTGGTTGTTCTCACCACCACCGCTCTTGATACAGTACCTTTTTTTACCTGGCTTGAAGGCATGGCTGATTTTACGGTAACCACAATCTTATCACCTACGGTTGCATAACGCTTGCTGCTGCCGCCTAACACATGCACGCAAAGCACTTCTTTAGCACCGCTATTATCGGCAACAGAAAGTCTTGATTCGGTTTGTATCATAATTACTTCGCTTTTTCTATAATCTCAACTAATCTCCAACGCTTCAACTTGCTCAATGGACGAGTTTCAGAGATGCGTACAGTGTCACCAATACCTGCCTCATTCTTTTCATCATGAGCCATAAATTTGGTTGTCTTGTGAACAAACTTTCCGTAGATCGGGTGTTTTACCTTTCTATCCACAGCAACGGTAATGCTCTTTACCATTTTATTGCTCACCACTTTACCAATACGTTCTTTTCTAAGATTCCTTTCCATAGGACTATTTTTGAAGTTCTTTAGCTCGTAGCTCCGTGTTAAGACGGGCTATAAGTTTCTTTGTTTCTCTTATTTTCATCGGGTTTTCGATAGCCGAAACCTGATGGGCAAAT
>ERZ761609.834-NODE-834-length-32437-cov-13.940553_pt1 | contig 32437 bp, 28 predicted proteins | sample MGYA00511163_ERZ761609 | MGnify/ENA primary metagenome ERZ761609 (study PRJEB28899, sample SAMN02445070) | bioreactor sludge metagenome | biome: EBPR sludge | place: Australia: Brisbane, Thorneside Wastewater Treatment Plant | collected 2011-12-16 ...
CATTTATACCATCTTCGCTCGAAACTCAATTGAAACAAAATTTTTCTGATAATAAAGGCTGTGAACTTGTTTTTGAGGAAGGAAAAAAACCAACACTTTTTGGTGGAGGATGTCCCCCTTCACCAAAAATACATTCATGGTTTTAGAAGTCTTGTGGTTTTTTCCGGAGTGATGGGGGCGGGGATTATTGTTTGATGTTGCGAGGTCGGTCGGCGTAAGACCTGTTCAGGTTGTCTGTGTAAATATGTGGTGTGGTTTGTGTCACGGGGTTCGGGGCAAAATACACTATGTTTGATACTTCATTTGAATTCCATGGAGAAAAGTTTGTATTGGTGACACTGCGCGATGTTTGTGGAAACACTTCGCGGAATGTTTGATCGAGATTACGTGAAAAATCATCTTGAAAAACAGAATTGGCAATGACATTGGCCGTCATAAATCCGTCTGGTTTCAAGGCATCGCGCACTTGTTTAAAAAATTCTCGAGTGACCAGATGCTCTGGAATATTATGGAGGCCAAAAAATACATCGATCAGGATCAGGTCATATTTTTTGGTATTGTTGGTTAAAAAACCACGGGCGGGCATCGGATAAAAATGTTTATTTCCTCCCAGTTTTTTATTCAGAAAATATTTTTCAGAAACGTCTTTGAGTGAGCCGTCTATATCCACAAAATCATAGGAGTTGATGGTATCGTTCAGGCCAAGGGTAAAGCCGCCTGCGCCTAAGACCAGTATTTGTGCCGGTTGGCGTTCCGGCGGGATTGTGTTGATGAAATGATCTTCGATATAGCGGACATATTCATACGGTTTGCCGTCTTTATCAATGCCTGAAGATATAGAATTATTCAGAAGCAGCATTTTCGTACCACTTTCTTTGTCTTCGATAACGGCAATATTGTTATATTTATTGTTTTCTACAATATCAAAAATATCAAGGATGCGCTGGGCGTTCAAAGTATACGCGCCGATTATCAAACAGGCCGCATAAAACAAAGTTTTTTCACGACTGGATGATTTTGACAGGCTGATAAACAGGAATGCAGCCAGAATAATGTTGATGGTGACTGTGTAGTGGACTCCGATATATGACATCAGCACCAGAGTGGTGAGCGTTGCGCCGACAAACGAGCCAAGAGTAGAGATAAACAGGATTTTACCCGTTGTTTCAGCCAGTTTTTCTTTGGTAAAAAAATTACTGAGTAATGGTGTGGTTTGACCCAAAAGGAAGACGGGGGTTATCAGGAAAACAAGCGCGTAAAGCGTCGTTACAAACAGACGGTCAGGAGAAAGATTTGTAATGGTGGATTGGATAAAAATTGCAGATGAGAAGAAAGATAAACCAAAAAGAATGATGACCGCAGAAATCAGAACGTTATAGGCCAGTTTGCGGCGTATGGTTTTGTTATATTCTTTTCCTTTGAGAGAGGGTTTGAACTGCCCACCAAAGTAATATCCAGCAGCCAAGGGTAGAAGAACCGCTGCAATAATGATCGAAACGGTATCTGTTCCGCTGCCGACATAGGGTGTTATGATCCGAATGGCCAAAAGTTCGGTTGAAAGGACAATGTAGCCTTCGATAAAAATAACGGCAAAAATATAGAAGATGGCGCGGGTCGATAATGTCATTAAAGTCTCATATTGTTTCTACTTCTTAGTTTATCTTAAAAAAGATATACTATAAAATTATAATTTCGGGGTTTTTATGTATCATTTTTCCTCTCGTTTTTCGCCATATCTGACCAGTTATGATTTTTTGAAATTTTTTGCCGTGGTCACGATGTTGATTGACCATGTCGGATTTTTCTTTTTTCCTGATCAGCCATGGTTGCGCGCTATTGGAAGGTTGAGTTTCCCTTGCTGGATGTTTCTGGTCGGATTCGCCAATACGCGCGCTGTTCCCAAAATGCTGGTTGGCGGGTGTTTGGCTTTGGTCGGTGTCAATTTTGTTTTGGGGCAGTATATTCTTCCGTTGAATATATTGGCGTTGATTATCCTGATGCGGCTGGTTTTGACCCCTTTGGCGCAGGTCGTGTTTAAAAGCAAGGAAGGTTTGTTTTATGCGTTTTTATTGATTTTGATTTTGGGGCTTCCTCTGGTTTCTTATGTCGAGTATTCGACATTTGGTATCTTGATGGTGTTGTTCGGGTTTGCGGTTCGTCATCGTGGAGAAACGTGTCTTGGGTTTTGGTCTGAGCGTATTTTTTCCGCAGGAGTGGTTTTGGTCTGTGTGGTCGGGCAGGTTGTTCCTTTCCATCTTTTGAATTGGATGGGTGTTGGGTATGGATTGGCCATGGTTGGTTTGGGTGTTGTCTTATTTCATTTTTCTGCGCAGGAATTTATCGAGTTCACCCAAAAATTCCCCAAGCCAGCGGTTTGGATTTTACAATTTTGTGGGCGCTATAGTCTGGAAATTTACGTTGTCCATGTGATAGTGTTTTATCTTGCTGCAATTTATCTGGGGATCAAGGATTTGCGTTGGTTTGATCCTGATTTGTTTTATCGCTAGAAAGGTTTGGCGCGAAGATAGAGTGCGGCTTCCATCAAGTCTTGGGTATAGGTTTCTTTCGGATGGTCGAAAATGTCGGATGCTTTTCCGGATTCGACTGCTTTTCCGTCTTTCATCACCAGTATGTCATGGGACATGGCTCTGACAACTTTAAGGTCGTGGCTGATGAAAATATAGGACAGATCGTGTTTTTCCTGAAGATTTTGTAACAGTTCAACCACTTGCGCTTGAACCGAGACATCCAAGGCCGAGGTCGGTTCATCAAGGATTATCATTTTGGGCTGTAAAACCAAAGCGCGTGCAATCGAGACGCGTTGGCGTTGTCCGCCTGAAAATTCGTGCGGGTAGCGGTGGCGTGTATCCGAATCAAGTTGGACATTTTCCAGCGCTTTGATGATTTTGTCTTCGCGTTCGGCTTTGCCCAGTTGTTTGAAATGAATGCCCAGACCTTCACCTATAATGTCGCCGATGCTCATTCTGGGAGAGAGTGATCCGAACGGGTCTTGAAAAACAATCTGCATATCTGCGCGGAGGTTGCGCAGGTCGTTTCCGGTCAGGGTTGATATATCATGCCCAAGAAAGTTTATAATGCCTTCTGATTTAATCAGGCGCAGCAAGGCAAGCCCCAAAGTGGTTTTTCCTGATCCTGACTCTCCGACGATGCCCAGTGTTTGTTTTTGGCGCAGAGTTACCGACACATCATTGACCGCGTGGACAAATTGTCTTGTTTTTCCCATCAAACTTTTTTTGACCGGAAAGCGGACATGAATGTTTTTTGCGTTTAAAATAATGGGTGCGTTTTGGTTGGCTTGTTTTGTGAGTTGGCGTGGTTGTGCCGATAGCAGGAGTTTGGTGTAATCATGGGTTGGATTTGTAAAGAGTTGTTTCTTTTTTGCGTGTTCGACAATTTCACCGTGTTTCATGACACAAATATCATCGCACATTTTTTCTACGACTTTGAGGTCGTGACTAATCAGGATTAGCCCCATATTCAAGCGTTGGCGCAGGTCTTCGAGTAATTCGAGAATTTGTGCCTGTATCGTTACATCCAGCGCGGTGGTTGGTTCGTCGGCAATCAGCAAGCCCGGCGTGTTGGCCAGTGCCATTGCAATCATGATACGTTGACGTTGTCCGCCGGAGAGTTCGTGCGGGTAAGATTTTAACCGGTCTTTCATTTTTGGTAAGCCCACCAGATCCATCAAATCGAGGACTCTTTTTTGAATCTCGTCTTTCGGGCTTTGCGGATAGTGCAGTTCTATGACTTCTGCCATCTGGCGGTAAATTGTATGCAGCGGATTGAGCGAGGTCATCGGTTCTTGAAAAATCATGCCGATTTTATCACCGCGAATGGGTTGGAGCGTTTTTGCACTCGCACCAATCAGTTCCTGACCTTCAAACTTTATCGATCCCTTGGGATGGGATGCCGCAGGATAGGGAAGAAGTTGCAAAATTGACAGGGCGGTTACGGATTTTCCCGAGCCTGACTCTCCCACCAGTGCCAGACTTTTTCCTTTGTCCAAAGAAAAAGAAACGTTTTTGACAGCATCAAAATCTGCGCCCGATGAGCGAAATCGTACGCAGAGGTCTTTGACTGAAAGAAGATGAAAAAGAGAATCCGGATTTGAAAAAGTCATGATTCAATTTAGAGCCTTTTGGTGGGTTTGGGCAAGAGGCAGGCTGTTCTGCTTCCTCTTTTCGTTTATGATTACCGTCATCACTATGAAAATTACGAAGTCATTGATTTTATTACATTAGGACTAAATCACCTTATTTTTATAATTAAATTTTAAAATAATTGCATGATTTTGTATTTTTCTAAGTCTATTTGGGGTACAATGGCTCATTCCCAGTACGTTTTTAACTGAGTCGAAGTTTTTGTGGCTGTTCGTTGGTCATAAAATTTCATTTTTGAGTGCTAAACAAACAAGGGAGATACATCATGATTCCATATCCAGAAGGTAAACGCGGGGCTTTTACTAGAGAAGGACTGTCCTTGGAGGTCGTCAACATCCTTGTGATTGAAGACAACGATCAGGATTTTTATTGTGTGCAACGTCTTTTGGATACTGTTATGCCGTGGGCGTGTCGTATCCAACGTGCGAAATCTGTCAGTGATGCAGAGAAAATCATGGATAAGGCAACGGATAATGGCATTCATGTCATTTTACTTGATTTGGATTTGCCTGATTCTTTATGCCCTCAGGATACATATTCCTGTATTTCACATTATCATGAAAGATGTCCGATTATTGTTTTGACCGGTGAGAATGATTATAATCTGGCATTAAATATGCTGGGGAGCGGGGCACAGGATTTTTTGGCTAAAGACCTTATTATTCTTAAACCGGAATTGTTTCGTCGTGTCATAGAGTTTTCTATTGAGCGTCATCATAGTTTGCGTTCGGATCGTGATGAGATCGAAAAAGAACTCGAACAAAAATCAAATCTTTTGCATTTGATGACAGGTGCATACTCTGTGAGCCATTAAAATCATGGGTGGGGCGTGACGGTTAGAGCGGGAGTACCCGTTGGGTAATCCCAGAAAAATATTCAATGACATCGGCTATGATTTCATCGTTGAAATCATATTTCGGGTGATGGAGGCCAAAATTGTGGGGGCTGTCCGGATCTTGAGGTTCTCCCTGACCGAATATGGCGTAGCAACCTGGTTTGGCTTGGAGCATTGCGCCGAAATCTTCTGCCCCCATACTGGGTGGGAACTCTGTCAGAACTACGTCTCCTCCAAATAATGACTTTGCGACATCGGCACATAAGATCGATTGAATTTTGTCGTTTATGGTCGGTTCGTAGTTGCGTTGGTAGTTCAATGTTCCTTTTGCTCCATGGGCATGGGAAATACCTTCGACAATTTCACGAATACGTTTTTCGGCAATGTCTCGAACTTTATTGTCGAATGACCGAACCGTTCCGTGCATTTTCACCGAAGACGGAATGATATTGTTTGCGCCTGTTCCGGCATTGAAATTTGTTATGCTGATGACGGCTGAATCTGCCGGATTGATTGTCCGCCCGACAATAGTTTGAAGTGCAAGAACAATTTCCGAGGCAATCACCACCGGATCAATACATTCATTTGGCATGGCTGCGTGTCCGCCTTTGCCTGTGATGTGAATTTCAATTTCATCCGAGCTCGCCATAATGGGTCCTGATTTGATGTAGACCATACCTCTTGGCGCATAAGGCCAGTTGTGAATCGCGTAGACGCTGTCAACAGGGTACTTGTCAAACAGACCTTCTTCGATCATACGATAGGCTCCGCCGCCACCCTCTTCGGCGGGTTGAAAAAACAAATGGACTGTGCCGTTGAAATTTTTCGTTTCAGACAAATATTTGGCCGTTCCCAATAGAATGGACGTGTGTCCATCGTGGCCGCAGGCGTGCATTTTACCGGAAATTTTTGATGCCCATTCTTGTCCCGATTCTTCTACAATATTGAGGGCATCTATGTCGCCGCGAAAGCCGATGGCTTTTTTCGAAGATGTGTTTTGCCCATGGATGGTGGCAACGATTCCTGTTTCTGCCCAGCCGCGTTCAAATTCAATGCCCCATTCGGTGAGTTTGCGGGCAATTAAATCAGAGGCATAAAACTCTTCGAAGGAGGTCGCCGGATTTTGGTGAAGCTCATGGCGGCAAGTTTTGGCTTCTTCAACAATGCTGGTTAATAAGTTGTTGCGGGGGGTGGTCATATCCTTATTCCTTATCAGGTTTTTTAGAGCTTGGTTTTTCTGGGGTCAAAGGCATCGCGCACGGCTTCGCCGATAAATGTTAGCAGGGTCAGCATGATGGCCAAGGAAAAAAAGGCTGTTCCGCCTAGCCATGGGGCTTCGATATTGTTTTTCCCCTGTGCCAGTAATTCACCCAAAGAGGCAGAGCCAGGAGGCAAGCCCAGACCCAAAAAATCAAGTGAGGTCAGGGCGGTAATCGAACCGGTCAGAATAAACGGCATCATGGTCAAGGTTGCCACCACGGCATTGGGGAGGATATGGCGGCGCATCAGGGTGAAATTTCCAACACCCAAAGCACGCGCGGCGCGCACATAATCCAGCGAGCGGGCGCGTAAAAATTCAGCCCGCACAACATCCACCAGATGTGTCCATGAGAAGAGCAGTAAAATCAACAAGAGTGTCCAAAAACCCGGGACAAACATGGCCGAGAAAATAATCAAAATGTAGAGGCTGGGCAAAGATGACCAGATTTCAATGACGCGTTGGGCAATTAAATCAACTTTGCCGCCGTAAAAGCCTTGAAACGCGCCTGCTGTGACGCCGATCAACGAGGAAAATATTGTCAAAGCCAAGCCAAATAATACCGAAATACGAAAGCCGTAGAGAACTCTTGCTACGACATCGCGGCCTTGGTCATCTGTTCCCAGAAGATTGTCCGAAGTTGGCGCTGACGGGGCGGGGGTCGGTAAGTTGTAGTTGATGGTGTCGTAAGAATAGCGAACTGGAGGCCAGATAATTGTTCCGTCTTTTTCAATCAATTCCTGAACGTATGGGTCGCGGTAATCGGTTTCCGTTTCAAAATCTCCGCCGAAAGTTGTTTCGGGATAGGATTTTAAAAACGGGGTGTAGATGGAACCTTGATAGGTCACTAAAATCGGTTTGCTGTTGGCGATGACATTGGCGCACAAAGCCATGACCAGCAGAATCAGGAAAATCCACAGCGACCAGTAGCCGCGTTTATTGGCTTTGAATTGCGCCCAGCGACGGCGAGTGATGGGGGAAAAATCAAGCATTCGGGCTGGCCTCGAAATTGATGCGGGGGTCGACCATGACGTAGATGATGTCGCGGATCAAGGTAATGACTAATCCGATCAGGGCGTAGATATACAGTGTTCCCAGCACCACCGGATAGTCGCGATTGATGATGGATTCGTAACCCAGTAATCCCAGCCCATCCAGCGAGAAGATTACTTCGATCAGCAATGATCCGGTGAAGAAGATATGCATGAAAGCTGCTGGAAAGCCCGCAATGACAATCAGCATGGCGTTGCGGAAGATATGACCGTAGAGAACACGTTTTTCCGATAAGCCTTTGGCGCGGGCGGTCAGAACATACTGTTTGCCGATTTCATCGAGAAATGAATTTTTGGTGAGCATGGTCAAACCGGCAAAACCCGAAATCACCATCGCGCAGACCGGTAAGGTCATGTGCCACATATAATCGAGGGCTTGTTCCCACCATGGCAGGGTTGACCAGTTGTCCGAAATTATCCCGCGCAAAGGAAAGACGTCAAAATAACGTCCGCCTGCAAAAAGGATAATGAGTAAAATCGCAAACAAAAAAGAAGGAATAGCGTAGCCGATAAAAATGGCTGCCGATGTCCAGATGTCAAAGCTTTGTCCGTCTTTGACGGCTTTTTTGATGCCCAGCGGAATTGAGATGAAATAAATCAGCAGGGTTGACCAGAGTCCCAGTGAAATCGAGACCGGCATTTTTTCCAGAATCAGATCTATGACTTTGGTATCGCGGTAGTAGCTGTCACCCAGATCGAAATGGAGGTAGTTTGTTATCATGATCCAGAAGCGTTCATAGGCTGGTTTGTCAAATCCGTACAGGGCTTCGAGTTCTTTGACGAATTCGGGATCAAGACCTTGCGAGCCTCGATATTGAGAGGATTGTCCCGTCATTTGTGCCGTCATATTTGCACCGTTTGCCATGTCGCCACCACCACCGGAAAAGCGCGAGGTGGCTTCTGCTCCGTGGCCTTGAAGTTGTGCGATCATGCGATCCACGGGCCCGCCAGGGACAAATTGAATGACAACAAAGCTGACCAGCAAGATTCCGAAAATCGTCGGAATCATCATGGCGAGGCGGCGGAGGGTATAGTTTAACATTTCTGCATTGAATCATATTATGGGCGGAGATTCCAGTCGGAAACGCGCCAGTTTTTGTCAAATTCCAGAATTCCGTATGCTCCGGTGGAGAGTTTGAGTGGAAAGTCGCGTCCGTTTTCGGTATGCGCCAGAGCAAAGCGGGCAATGCCGTTGCTGGTGACCGTCATAATCGTTTGGCCGTTGTGGTTGTTTGCGCAGTCTTTCAGAAAGTTTTGCCAGTTCAGCAATATTTCCGGTGGGCGGGGCGTCCAGCTTTCGGGCATGATCCCGTTTTTGTCCCAATTTTTTAGTGTGGCTTCGCCAAGACGGTCGATGACTTTGTTTTCCGGTTGGTTTTCGTCCACGCCGTAGTCAATTTCATTCAGGAAATCCAGTTGTTCGGATGGAGCGTGGCATTTCATGGCAACACAGGCCAGTCGGGCAGTATCAATGGTGCGGCGTAAGCAGGACGTATATATGAAGTCAGGAATTCTGTTGGCCGATTTCAGATGGTGACCGAGTTTGAGTGCTTGTTCTTCTCCGGTTTGGGTCAGTTGCATGTCCGTTCTAGCGCCGACACGGGTCGGGGTTTGGTCTGTTTCAAACGTGTTGCCGTGACGGGCAATGATGAGTTTAATAAGTGGCATTTATCTGTGTCCTGAGGCTTTCGATTTCAAGTCTGGTTTGTTTTGGATAGGGGTAGATTAATCCTTGTTCGAGGATGGTTTGGGCTTGTGTTTTTTGTCCGGTGTTGAGCATGACGTTGATGGTCATTTTTCTGGCTGGCCAAAATTGCGGGTTGCGGCGCAGGCTTTCTTCCAAAAGCGGAAGGATTTTTCCGGTTTGGTTTGGGTCTGTTATCAGCAAAGATCTGGCACGCAAATACGGAATTTCAGGATTGATCGGGTTGGCGTGTTCGGCTTCGTCGAGTAATCTGATCATTTGATGTGTATCGGCTTTTTGTGCCAGTGATAAAAATCTTGCGGCCATCAAGCGGCAATCCGGAAAAGTCGGGTCGCCGTGATCCAGACATTCGGTCAGGGTCGCATCAAATTTTTTTTGGTCGTGAAGGCGGCGGGCTGTTTGGGTTTCGTTCCAGATCATAAAGGTATAGACCCCCGATAGTGCCAACCAGATCGTTCCCAGCAGAGTTAAAAGAAGCGGTGTTGAAAATGCCAGTGAAAGAGCAGATTGATTGTACGGTGTAGTTTTTTTGTACAGTGTTGCAAGGCAGAGCCCCATGAGCATCAAAAATGGCAGGGTATGAAGCGGGTAGGTCAAGTGCATGGACACAAAAATAACAACCAGAATTGATGTGGCTATGATTTGGTCTTTGGACAAATTTTTATTTTGTTTTTTTGCATAGGTTTGTAGGCCTGCCATGATAAAAATAATGTAAAGCAAAAGTGTCGAGAGCCATCCTGATTCAACAGCGGATTGAAGAGGTTCCATGTGTACCATCCAACCAAGAGAATCGTCCCCTGCGAGGCGAAAAACCGGGTAATGGAGGTGAAATGTCCCCAGACCCAATCCGGTGAGCGGGTGGATCATGGCCATGTTGAGCGACGCTTTCCAGATCGCCAGTCGTCCCGTTGAGTGTTCCATTGTGAGCAGCAGGCGGTCATCAAAATGGGTTATCAGAGTCAGAGGGATTATGACGACCAACAGGGTTAGTGTTACTGCCCAGACCATTTTGTTTTTTATCAGCGTTTCAAGGGGCTGTTTTTTATGGAGGAAAAAGAAAGGGATTGCGCCGAGGATCAGAGCGAGCAATGCTGTGCGGCTTTCTGTCAGGATTAACGCGCCAAGAATAATGGGGATAAAAACCCAAGTGAATTTATAACGCAAGGAGGCCAGTATGCCGGTTGCGAAAAAAATACCCAGAAGATTGGCATCGTCAAATGGAAAGTCGGGGCGGAAATGTCCCAATACAATAAAGTCATAAAAGGCGTAAAGTGCCAGTGAGGTGGCAGTGAGTGCGGTTAAAGGCAGAAAATGCGTTTTGATTGTTGCTCCCATCATATAGGCCAGCGGTAATGCACCAAAAATCAACCATGTTATTTTTGATGGAAAGGGAACGGGGCTGAGCAATCCCGAGGTGCCCCATATCAACCACAGTCCCAAAATCGCGAGCAGCATTGGATCCTGGAGTGATAGTTTTAGAATTTTATTCAAAAGAATGAGAATAGTTGCCATGAGTAAAAACGGAACAAGCATCAACGGGTGATCGCCGCTTTGCGGGATAAGCCCGATGATGAAGGGAAAAGCCAATAAAAGAGCAGGTGAAAATTCTTTTATTCCTGTTGTCTTCAAAGTCATGCCAATAATTGTTCCGCGCGTTGTAAATCTTCGGGGCTGTCGATTCCTGTCATGGCGGGGCGGCCTTTGTAATCCACGACAACAGTTTGAATGGTCATACCATTTTCTAGCGCGCGGAGTTGTTCCAGACCTTCGAGGTCTTCATAAAAAGATGGAGCAAGGGCGATGTATTTTTCCAATGATGCGCGTTTGTATCCGTAAATGCCAATGTGGCGATAAACGGGGGACAGGGGATGCGTTCTGTTTTCCTTACGGATCGCAGGGATAATATTTTTAGAAAACCACAGGGCGCGACCGTTTGCATCGATGGTTGCGGTTGTTCCCGAAAACGGCGTTTGTTTTTTATGATCGCGCAGTTGGTCGAGTTCATCCCACGAGAGTTGCGTCACGGGGGTGATGATGTCGGCATTAGGTGCAGAGGTAAATGTATCAATGAGAGCGCGGACAAAATCAGGTGGGGTGAGTGGCGCATCGCCTTGAAGGTTGATAATAAAGTCGGGTTTGGTTTCTAATTCTTTGATGGCAGCCATTGCGCGATCTGTCCCTGTGGCGCATTCCGCCGAGGTCATGACAAACGGAATATTGTTGGATGTGCAAAAATCAGCAATACGGTCATCATCGGTTGCCACATGAATGGTGGTATTTTTATCGGAAGCTTGTCGCGCAACGTCATAGACATGATGCAAGACGGCTTTGCCGTTCAGGAGAGCCAAAGGTTTTCCGGGGAAGCGGGTTGACCCAAAACGTGCAGGGATGATGATTGATGTTTTCATTCCGGTTTTACCCACCATGTATCGGTAATGGCAGGGGTCAGTCCTGACAAGGTTTTTGGGTGGTCAAGTTTCGCCCACCATGCAATGCGCCATTTGTTATAGTACCAGTTTGGAATGGTGTAATAGTTCCATTGCAAAACACGGTCAAGGGCGCGGGAATGTGCTACCAAGTCTTCGCGTGTGTTAGCACTGATAATTTGTTCGACCAATTGATCGATTACAGGATTTTGTACGCCGATATAATTGCGTGATCCGGAGACTGTTGCTTTTTCCGAGAGCCAGAATTCACGTTGTTCGTTGCCCGGGCTGTTGGATTGAGGGATGACCGACGTGGTCATGTCAAAGTCAAAAGTCTGCATCCGGTTGATATATTGGGCTTCATCCACTACGCGAAAGTTTGCTTTTACTCCGATTTTTTTCAAATTCTGGACGAAGGGTAAAATCCAGCGTTCAAAGGCCGGATTGGCATCGATGAATTCGAATTCAAGACGGGTGCCGGTTTTTTCATGAACACGTATACCGTCTTTTGCTATTTTATATCCTGCGGCATCAAGAATCTCGGTGGCTTTTTTTAGATTCAGGCGGTTGTTGCCTGATCCGTCTGTTTTGGGCGGGTTGTATTCTTCCCGAAAAACTTCGGCAGGAATTTGATTGCGGAATGGCTCGAGAATGGCGAGTTCTTCATCTGTCGGTAATCCGGTTGCTGCGAGTTCCGAATTTTCAAAATAGGAGCGGGTGCGGGTATAAGAGCCAAACGCAAATTGTTTATTTTCCCATTCAAAGTCGAAAGCGTAAGCCAGTGCGTTACGAACGGCGGAGTCAGAAAAGACAGGGCGGCGGGTATTGTAAATAAACCCTTGAAGTCCTGCGGGGCGTTTATTGGCGATTTCTGTTTTGATAATGCGTCCGTCCAATACGGGTGGGGCGGTATAGGCTGTTTGCCAGAGTTTGGCGACGTTTTCTTGTTGCAGATCGAATTCTCCCGCAAAGAAGGCTTCCAAAGCGACGTTTTGATCTCGGTAATAATTATAAGAGATTTTGTCAAAATTATAGCGGCCTTTATTGATGGATAAATCTTTTGCCCACCAATCGGCGTTGCGGGTGAATTCGATTTGGCGGCCTGCTGTGACAGACGTTATTTTGTAGGGTCCTGCTGCGACCGGAGGTTCAAGCGTGGTTTTATCAAAGGATTTATCTTTCCAATAATGTGCGGGCAGGATCGGCATTTGGGCAATAATCAAAGGCAATTCGCGGTTGTTTTTTTGTGCGAAAGAAAACGTCACCCGTTCAGCGTTGTCTGCCGTGACGTTGGTTACATCTGCGTAATAGGCACGGTAAAACGGAGCACCGTCTTTTATCAATGTGTTGAATGTCCAGACGACATCATTGGCGGTGAGTTTTGTTCCGTCATCCCATCGAGCTTCGGGGTGCAGGTTAAAGGATATGGTTGAGCGATCGTCTGCAAGTTCAACTGTTTCGGCTACGTAGCCATACATGGTAAACGGTTCGTCATAGGATTGTGCCATTAAGGTCGGGTTGGTCAGCGCATCGATTGCATCCGCTGTTGACCCTTTAATAATATAAGGGTTTAGGTTGTCGAATGATCCAATGGAAGAGAGCTTGAGGACTCCGCCTTTTGGTGCGTCAGGATTGGTATAGTCAAAATGGGTGAAGTCGGGTGCGTATTTGATGTCCCCGTAAAGAGACAGGGCATATTGCGGTTCGGCTGCATGTGACGCTACAGGTAAAATGAAAGAAAAGCTCGTAACCAGAGTCAGAATTTTATTGTTCATTTTATGTCCTTTCCGGAGGTGGGGAATCAGGCAACGTGTTTGCGGTAAGCCATTTCAAGGTCGGGTTTGCCGAATAAATACCCTTCGCCGTAATCGATCTCAAAATCGAGAAGTTCAATCAGAGATTCTTCGGTTTCAAATTTTTCGACAATCAGTTCAAGTCCAGAACGATCCAGTCTCGATTTTAGGCGGGCAAGGTTCATTTCTCCGTCTTGACTGGCGCATAATTCAATCAGTTTCTTTGCATCTATTTTTAGAAAATTAATTCCGTTTTCTGCCATTCTGTCGGCATCAATATCGAGTGTTGTCAGGTTGTCGATTGAGAATTTGCAGCCCAGTTTATTGAGCCCATCAATAATACGAACCAGTTGTGGCGGCAGAGACATGTATTCTGTGTATTGCAATTCGAAAACCAGATTTTCTGCCAAAGCTCGTTTTGAGCGGATAAATTCCAACAGATCGGTCATAAAGCGTTGGTTTTTTAAAGATTGGGCACAAATATTGATGAAATAGCCGATTTGTGTGCCGCGCCGCGCATCGGAACGAATGGTGTCGATGGTATGAAGCAGCAAGAGATGGTCAACATTTTCAATGGTGGATTCTTCTGCTGCCAATGTCCGGTATGTGTCTGCGGGTAAGTAAATTCCTGCGCGAGCGCGAATGCGAGCAAAGAGTTCGAGGTAATTTATTCTGCGTGATGGCAGACGCACGATGGGTTGAGCAAAAATTTCAATTTTATCGTTTTGAACAGCATGGTGAATCAGTTCACTTAAAACAGTTTTGCTGTATTCCGGAATGTCCTCGGACGATGTGGTCGGCGATCCAAGCGGTGCAGACATCAGAATGTCTTTATATTTGCGAATAGTTTCTTCGCGGTGTGTGACTTTTTCTTTTTCTATTACAGGTTCTTCATTTGCAGGTTTCTGGCGTGGTATAAATGACGGGCGGATGCGGTTGCCCATCTTTTGAAAAGAGCGTTGCATGACTTTGATTGTTGATGATGGGGGGCTGATGGTGGCATCGGTTTTATCCGGTGTTTCCGTGATAGCGTTGAATTTTCTCAATTCTTTTTGAAGGGTTAGTGCCGTTTGCACCATATCGTCTTTGAGTGCATCCACGTCATTGCGGGTTCTGGCAATTTCACGCCCCAAATGTGTTTGTTGAGCTCCAAGTGTATCGACTTTTTTATTCAGTCGGGTTTCAATGGTGCGGCGGGTCATGGATTCGTAGCCGAAAGTTCCGGCAAGCGTTAAGAATGCGGTTGCTGATCCTGCTGCTATTCCTCCGAATATTTGGCCGATTGTAGCGACGCACATTATCGCGCCGCAGGCATAGATGCCGAGCCAGAAAACCGGATATTTTGAAAGAGTATCAAGCGGATTTGACATGAGCTTCTCCGTTTGTGGTTTTATGATCGCTACCGATCGCTTGCTCCAGATTGGCATAACCATCCGCAATCAGCAAGCTTTCCAATTCTTGTCGTATCGTTTTGACGATGGTTGCTCCTTCATAGACCAGTCCGCTGTATATTTGAACCAGTGATGCTCCGGCGCAGATTTTTGTGTAGGCATCTTGTGCAGTGCTGATGCCCCCTACGCCGATGATCGGGATTGTGCCGTTGGTCAATATATAGAATTTGCGGATGATCTGTGTTGACTTGTCGGCTAGTGGGGCACCGCTCAAGCCGCCTTTTTCAGAGGCAAAGTTTTGCGGGAGGGCAGAAGGGCGATCCAGTGTGGTATTGGTTAGGATGACCCCGTCAATTTTAAGAGCCATCAAGACGTTAGCGATGTCTTTTAATTGCCTGTCATTCAAATCCGGAGCAAGTTTGACCAGAATTGGTGGCGGGTTGATACCGCATGAAATTTTGCGTTCGTTTAAAATGGCTGTGAGCAGCTCGGTCAGGGGTTCTTTGTCCTGAAGGTTGCGTAAACCCGGTGTGTTGGGTGACGAAATATTGATGGTTAGATAATCGGCCATGGGGGCGAGTGTCCGGATCAGAGACGTGTAGTCTTTGGCCGGGTCGGTCTGGTCTTTGTTCATGCCGATATTGATTCCCAGAACACCGTGTGGGCGTGGTTTTTGCCCCAGAAATTTTTCAAGATTGTGTTTAAATTGTGCAACGCCCCGATTCGGAAATCCCATGCGGTTGATGATGGCTTTGTGTTCAGGGCAGCGGAAAACACGCGGGGTTGGATTGCCTGTTTGAGGTTTGATTGTCACTGTTCCGGCTTCGACAAAACCAAATCCCAGTTGAAATAATCCACGCAGGCTTTCGGCGTTTTTATCAAAGCCAGCCGCCAAGCCAATCGGGTTCGGGAAGCTGCGTTCCCATAAATTTATTTTCAGGCGTTGGGAGTGATGTGGTTTGATAATCCAGTGTACCGGAACCAACCGCAGGGCTTTGAGTGTCAGCTTATGCGCTGTTTCCGGAGAGATTAAAAACAAAAGGGGCAATAATTTCTTATGCATCGAGATGTTTTATTCCCTCTTTCAGATAGATCCAGCCCGTCATCATGGTGAGTATTGTTGCAATCAGCAAAAGCGAATAACCTATTTCCCAGTTCGGTGGAAAAACCGTTTCGCCATGCTCGCCCATAATTAGAAAACCTAATGAAAACATTTGGGCAGTTGTTTTCCATTTTGCCAGATTGGAAACCGGAAACTGGATGTTTTGAGGGCCAAAAAATTCTCGCAATCCTGACACCAAAAATTCACGGCATAAAATCAAAATAACCGGAATAGACCCCCACCATGGCAGATTACCGTTGGCGAGCAATGTAATAAGAACTGTTGCGATAAAAATTTTGTCTGCAACCGGATCAAGAAATTTGCCAAACGCGCTTTCAAATTTGAAGCGGCGGGCAATATAACCGTCCAGCCAGTCTGTCAGGCAGCCTGCTGTGTAAATGCCCAGCGCTGTCCAAGCCGCCCAAGGCGTATTGATCAGCATCATGGCAACCAGAACAGGGAGCGACAGAAGTCGTCCAACCGTTATATAATTGGGTAAATTTCGCATATCTCTTATTAGGAGATATTTTGTTTATGTTCAACTCGTTATCCAGAGATATTCACGTTTGAAACTAAATTTTGGGGGGAGGTTACTCCTCCAAGCGGAGGGGACTGCTTGTTGATTCCGTTTGATTTTCCAGATTAATGTCCAGGCAGATGTTGAATTCTGTCAAATCTAGGTTCTTTTCAGCATTTTTGGGCATCATGATTTTGTTGGTAATGCTGTATTCAATCAGTGCAACGCTGATAAAGTCTGCTGTCAGGTTAATGAATTTTTGTTCGAAGGAGCGTTCGTCAAAAAAGGTCAGGGTAATGGCCTTGGGTGTTTCCTTGACGTTGTAATCTCCTTGAATCGGCGCTTTGAATTGCTTCATCGAGTGGAATTCGTATTCGGCACTTCCGGCATAGCGGGCGCGGATGATGCGTCCTTCAGGAAATTTCATTCCCATTGTTGCTCCATAGCTGCGGATTGCTATGGTGGTTTCACTGTGTGAAAAAATCAAACGCCGGATCTCAGTTGCCATAATATTCCCTTGTGCTTTCGGAAAATTTTAGTGTTGTTTTTATTGAACCTGAATCTACCTGTTTTTTTGTATTTTGCAACATCCAGATCTTCAAGTTTTTTTTACGATTGGAGGGTAGGCTGAGAAATGTTGAGCTTAAATATGTTATGCTACACTTCGTTCGATCGGATTTTTGTGGCGTTATTCTTAAGTTTTCTGGGCTATTTTTATTGAATCCGGTTCGTTATTCTTGAACCAAAAATGCGTGGATATTTTATGGAAGTTATTGATTTAACAGGAAAAGATGAAGAGTTGGGCTCTGGTTTCAGTGGGTCTAACTTGCCTGCGCGACCGGATCAAATCAGGATGGCTGATAAAAAAGATTTGATCGATGCGTCCAAACGCAATGTTTCTCGTCGTGGCCATAATGTTTCCGGACGGTTTGTTGGTGAAGACGGGCAAGGGCATGGGCATGGCGGTGAGGCGGATGGTCGTGGGCGAATTGGTGATCGTTTGGTCGATCAGGGTGTCATTACGCGAGAACAGCTCAGTGTTGCCTTGCAAGAAAAGAAAATTACCGGAAAATTGCTGGGGCAGGTTTTGGTTGATCTGGGCTTTATTGAAGAGCAATTGCTGATTCAGTTCCTTGCAGAGGCCAGTGGTCATGAGGTTTTTGATCCAAAATCTACGATTTTTGATGGTGAAGCTTTGGTCTTGGTCAATAAAGAGCAAGCCAAAAAATTAAGAGTTCTTCCTATTTCCGTTCAGGACGGTGTCGTTGTCGTGGCGATGATCGATCCGTATGACATCGTTGCAACCGATGGGTTAAAGCGCATTTTGCCGAAAGGGACAGAGGTTCGTTGTCTGGTGACGACGGCTACTATTTTATCCGATGCTATTGATGCGGCTTATGGATATTCCAGTTTGATCGAAGATATTATGAAGGAATTGGATGATGGCAATTCCAATCCTGATGATGTTTCCAAGGTTAACGAGGAAAAAGCTTATAGCCACCCAATTGTGCGTTTGGTGAATGCGTTGTTGATTGATGCTGTTAAAACAGGTGTTTCGGATCTGCATTTTGAACCAGAAGAAAATTTTGTCCGGTTGCGCTATCGTTTGGATGGTGTTTTGTTTACGGCGCAGATTTTACACAAAAAATTGTGGAATGGCGTATCTCAGCGGATCAAAATTATGTCTAAAATGAATATTGCGGACAAGCTGTCACCACAAGATGGTCGTTTCAACTTAAATATCGGAGATCGGGAGGCTGATTTTCGTGTATCGTCTCTTCCGACGGTGCATGGCGAGAATATTGTCCTTCGTGTTTTGGATAAAAGCGCTAGCATTAAGCCATTGGATAAGTTGGGATTTAGTGCTGAAAATCTGAATCGTATCCGTATGGCTCAATCCCGTCCCGAAGGGATTATTATTGTTACTGGGCCTACAGGGAGTGGAAAATCAACATCCTTGTATTCAATGATTAATGAAATCAATAAAGTAGAAGTGAATATTCAGACTTTGGAAGATCCTGTTGAATATTCTTTGCCCATGATTCGTCAGACTCATGTTCGTGAAGGGATTTTGACTTTTGCGGACGGGATTAAGGCATTGTTGCGTCAAGATCCCGATATTATCTTTATCGGTGAAATTCGTGACGGGGTGACGGGCGAGATGGCTCTAAAGGCTGCGATGACAGGACACCAGGTGTACACGACCCTTCATACCAATGATTCGTTTGGCGCTATTCCGCGTTTGGTGGATCTTGGGTTGAAGCCAGGGATGATTTCGGGGGCTATTATCGGGGTTTTTGCTCAGCGGCTTGTTCGTAAGTTATGTGAAAGCTGTAAGGAAGAATGTGTCCCAAATGCGAAAGAATGTGAAATTTTAGGAGTTGATCCATCTCAGCCACCAGTTATTTTTAAAGCCCGTCAAGGTGGATGTCAAATGTGCTCTGGGCAAGGGTATAAGGGGCGTTTGGCGATTGCCGAGATCCTTTTGATGGATGAGGACATGGATGATGTGATTGCAAGAAGCGGAACAAAATCGGAGATGAAGCGTGTTGCTGAACAAAAAGGATTCAAAAGTATGCGAGATGATGGTATTCTCAAAATCCTAGACGGAATCACGAGTCTCGAAGAGGTCGCTGGTGTCGTTTATGTTTACTAGAGTTCTTCTCGTTGCAATGATCTGTTGTTGCGAGCTTTCACAAGGTGGAGGTTGCCATTCAGCCCTATAAGTACAAGGCTTATAACGCTAAGGGTCGTCCGATTCGTGGTGTTGTGTCCGCAGCAAATGAAGTCGATTTGTATAATCAGCTTCAGAGTGCTGGTATGGAGTTGGTTAGTTGTTCTCCTGTTTCTGCGCGGAGCGGAGCTGGGTTTGCTTTGTTTCGTCCCAGAGTTAGGACGCGTGATTTGATCCAGTTCTTTATGCATTTGGAACAAATGCAGGGGGCTGGTGTCCCGATGCTGGATTCGCTTGCTGATGTTCGTGATTCATCGGAGAATCAAACTTTGAAAGACATTATGACGGATGTTCACCGGAGTGTTTCTGAGGGAAGTTCTTTGTCTGAATCTATGGCTGCCTATCCAAAAGTGTTTGCTAATCTTTATATTTCGTTGATTCAGGCCGGTGAAGAGACCGGTGATTTGCGTTTGTCCTACACGCAGTTAATTAAATATTTGAAATGGATTGATGAAATGCAATCCAAAATCAAAAAAGCCACGCGGTATCCGATTATTTTGTTGGTGGTTGTTGTTATGACTATTACAGTCATGATGGGTTTTGTTGTTCCCGAGATTATAGGCTTTATCAAAAATCTGGGTCAGGAACTTCCTTTTTATACAACAGCGTTGGTTGCAACGTCCGAGTTTTTCCAGTCTTATTGGTGGGCGGTTATGGCTACGCCGGTTGCGTTGTTTTTTGCCTATCGCTTTATTCGCAAAAGTTCCGAAGGGTTTGCGTATCAGATGGATACTCTATTTTTACGTTTTCCTATTATGGGCCCGCTTATTCGCAAAATTTCGATTGCGCGGTATTCCCAGACTTTCGGTGCGTTGTTCTCCAGTGGAATTGATGTGTTGAATTGTTTGAGAGCGGCTCAGCAGACGGTTACCAATTTGGCGTTGTTGGAGGCTCTTGATGTTGTTTTGGCTCAGGTTCAAACGGGTTCGCCTTTGTCTTCTGCATTTGGTTCTTCCGGTGAGTTTCCGACGATGGTGACGCGGATGATTAAGATTGGTGAGGAGTCCGGTAATTTGACTCCGGTTTTAAATCAAGTTTCTGAATTTTATACAAAAGATGTTGATGAAGCGGTTCAGGGGTTGATTACGATGATTGAGCCTATGCTAACGCTGCTACTTGGTGTTATGATCTTGTGGATTGCCGTTGCTGTCTTTGGCCCGATTTACGGTAGTTTTGAACATATGGAAATGTAACGGTTGGTCGCTATGTCTACTCTTATCCCCTCTCTTTTTTCCCCGACACGCTGCGTTCTGCTTATTATGGATGATGGCGTTGGTTTATTCGTATCGTCCAGGCGCGGAATTTCGTTTGTTGATGCATATCATTGGCGTGAGTCGGGATTTGAAGAAAAACTGGCCGATGCTATGGAACGGAGCGGGGCAACTTCGGTTGTTATCCTGAATGATGCGGTCGAACAACATTACCGGAAAGAAAAAGTTCCTGCTTTGTCTTATTTTGATAAGGCTAATATTATTCAGCGTCGCTTGAATGTTACTTTTCCTAATTTTTCGATGCGCGCGGCGACCGTTCTTATGGCTGGAACCAAGGCTCTTAGGGAGTCTTCTTTAGGGGATAAAGAAACAGTCAAGGGTGATTTGTACTTATTTGCCGCTGTTCCTTCTACGGATGTATTTGCCCGGATCATGAAGGCCATTGCTCATGTTGATTTGCAGATTGTCGGGTATGGCTTGTTGCCCGTTGAATCGACGCCGATGGTTGATGCGCTGGTTAAAAAAATTGCCCAGAAGCGCGGCGGTTCCGGTGGAGCTCGTTGGTCTATTCTGATTTCCCAACACCGTGGTGGTGGTTTACGCCAGATTGTTGTGCGCAATTCTGAACTGGCATTGACTCGCGTTACGCCTGTTGTTGAGCCTGATCCTGATTCTCCGGGTGCTTGGTCGGCAGATGTGTCGCAGGAACTGCAAGCTACTTTGAGCTATTTGTCCCGTTTTGGTTATTCTCCGGAAGATGGTCTGGATATTATCGTTGTTGGAGACCCTACATATACCGAGCCACTTGAGGCAATGATTTTTGCGCCTTGTAATTATTCCGTTTTAACGTTGCGTGAAGCTGCTTCTTATGTCGGGGTGAATGTTCCTAAAAATGAAGATGGTCATTATTCGGACATTTTGCATGCGGGGTGGGTTGCCCGTAAGCTTGCTCTGTCTTTACCGTTGGCTTCAAGGGAAATTGATTCGGTTAAACGCCCACGGCAGGTTGCTTTGGGAATTATGCTGCTTTGTTCTTTGGGTGTTGCCGGTGTTGCCGGTGTTGCTGTTGATGAGGCCATGAAGCTCTATCGTGCGACTGTCAATATTGATGTTGCCCAGCAGCAGAAAAAGAAAATAGACATGATTTATGCGGAAGAGTTGCAGCGTAAAGAACGTATGGGGATTGATATTCCTTTGATTAAAGGGGCGTTGCAAATTAGTCGTGATATTAGCTCTGTGGCGGTTGATCCATTGGTCGTTCTTGAGGCTGTTGCCCGTGAGTTACAAGACATTCGTCTGGATGGGTTCGAGTTTACGAGTGTCGGTGGTGAGCCTGCGGAAACTTTGAAATCTGGCGAAGTTTTGTCTCAACGGAATACCCAAGTTAAATTATTATTGAGTTTTGCCGGTTCGATCAAACCCAAAGAGGGGAATGAAGAAATTGACAAGCTTGTTGTCCGCTTGAATGAGAGGCTTGATGAAATAGGATATAAAGCGGAAGTCACTAAAGTTCTGCAAGATTTGACTTTTAAAGGGGTTGTGGATAGCGATGTCGGGATTACAGCGAATAGGCGTTCTGCTCAAGATCGTTATGATGCAGAGATCACAGTCAAAAGGGTTAAAGTAAATGGTTAGAGGTCTGTCCAATAAGGTTGTTCTCTTTATTCTCTTCCTGCTGCTTATCGGTGGCGGCGGTGGGTATCTGGTTTATGAATATTTGATTCCGGAGCGTGAGCGTACCGATAGAGAGTTGGCAGCTATTAAGGCTGAGGTTGATGCGCGGTATCTCGAAGTTGCCAAAATGAAAGAGGAATTTATTCTTCTTCAAAGTCAGCTACGTGAGTTCAAGAATCTGGAGGCTAGGGGATTTTTTAATGACCAGAACCGTTCTGAAGCTATTGATAATTTTTCTAAATTATCCAGTCGTGTTGGGTTGTTAAAGGCCAATTTGAATTATGCTTCTGGTAATATTATTGCCAATCAACAGGCGGAAGATGCCAAGCAAATGGTTATTAAAAGTCATGGCAAGGTTGAAATTGAAAGTCTGGATGATGTGGATGTTTATACGTTGTTGAAATTTATGCAGGAGCGTTATCCGGGGAGTATTGATATTACCAATGTTAAGTTGGAACGTGTCGAAACTTTAAATGCTGCTATGTTGCGTCAGATCGGTAGTGGTAAACCAGTTCCTTTGGTGAAGGGAAGTTTCGAGTTTGATTGGAGGACTATGACATCCAGAGATGCCGTTGCGCCGGAAAGCGGAGGAAATTAATATGTCCAGATATTTTAAAATTTTGGCATGTGCGGGTGTTTTTTCTGTCGCCGGATTATGTTGCTCAGGCGTTGTGAGCGCTCAAGAAAAGGTCAAGACGTTTGGGACGATTGATTCTGTTGCCAATTTATCCCCTGATGAATTGCCTGCGGAGGTTAAAATTCTTCAGAGTATCGAAAAGGAAATCAAGGCCAAGTATAAAAAGCAAATTTATGTGCGTTCTCAGGTGCCTTCATTGTTTTTCACTTCATCCCAGCATGCTTTGTTGCGTGAAGCGCGTGTCGGGTTTAATACGCGGGTTCCGACTTTGCAGGATTTGCATGATGCCGGAGATCCGAATGATCCTAATTACAGGCCGCCTGTTTCGTTGAGAGAGTTGGCTTTGGCCGGTATTCTTTATAATTCGGATCAGGATTGGATTGTTTATTTGAATAAAACCCGTATTACGCCGGACGCTATTCCTTCAGAGATCGTTGATATTAAAGTGTTCAAGGATTACATCGAGTTGCGCTGGTTTGACCAGATTTCTAACCAGATTTTTCCGGTTCGTTTACGGCCTAACCAGAGATTTAATCTGGACGCGCGGGTCTTTCTGCCTGGTCAATCTTCCTAGCTGAGTTCTTGGGTTTTATAAATATGACCGCACCTGATCCATCTATGGCCATTCGTGTCTGTGATCTTCATTCCGGCTATGGAAAAAAAGAAGTTTTGCATGGCATTGATTTGTCTGTTTCGGGGCATGTTACGTATGGATTGATTGGTTTAAACGGCGCAGGAAAAACCACTCTGGTTAAAACAATCCTCGGGTTAAAAACACCCATTTCCGGTTCTGTGTCTGTTTTTGGTCAGGCATCTTCTCTGGCAGATGTCCGCATGGATATTGCTTATCTTCCTGAGCGGTTTGATCCCCCTTGGTTTCTTTCCGGTGGGGAGTTTATAGATTTTGCCGTGTCTTTGTATGGGCGTCACGCCGATTTGGATGAAAAATTACGTTTTTGTGAGGCTTTGGCACTTGATCCTGATGTTCTCAAGCAGCGGGTGCAGACTTATTCCAAGGGAATGCGCCAAAAACTGGGTTTGATTGCCACGGTTTTAACCGGATGCAAAATCCTTATTCTTGATGAACCTATGAGTGGGCTTGATCCTTTGGCACGGGCTTTGGTTAAGGGATTGTTGATGAATGTACGCAAAGAAGGGCGGGTCATCCTTCTAAGTAGCCATATTCTGTCGGATATGGATGAAATTTGTGATTTTGTTTCCGTTATTCATCAAGGAAATTGCTTGTTTTCTGGTTCTCCGGATGAGATGAAGATTTCTTCCTATGAAGATACTCTGGAAAAAGCTTTTCTTAAAATTATAGGTCATGCGCCAAGAGTTCTAGGCAAGACAGCCTAAATGGTGTATGATTTTCCTCATTGCGGTGTTTCTTTGCCGTTTCACGTTTATCCTGCCTTTCTGTTCTATTGCATATCTACCGGGTGAGAAGTATGTCAGATCAAAATAATAAAGACGATCAAGAAGAATTCGAAGTAGTGTTTTCTTCGTCTAATTCTGAAAATGCAGAAGGTCTCGTCAATCATGAAGATGATGTTGTGACCGAAGTTGTTGATGACTATTCCTCGTCTGCTGATTCATCTTCCGTTATTGACGATGATCTTGCAGATTTTTCCGATATTGATGATGGCGTTGATGAAGCCGGTATTTTTGCTGCTCCGATGGAAAAAAGGAAAGTCAAAAAGAAATCGTCGTCTCCTGCTGCTCTTGCCCTTGTTGCGTTGCTGGCTGTCGGTGGGGCAGGCGGATATTTCTATTCTACTAATCCTGAAATTTTGACCCAGATTAAAAATAATTTTTCGTCTGTGTCCGGCGTGACTTCAGGATTGTCCGATTTAGAAATTATAGGGGAAACTCTTCCTGTTGCCCCCCAAGAGACTACCGGGGTCGTTGGGGGAGTTGATAATTCCGTTGAGAATCAGGGTGATTTTGATGTGGCTATGCCTCCGCAGCCAGAGCCTTTTGATCCTATGGTGTCTGAGGATTCGTCTGCTGTTGCAACGGATATGCCGCCTCCACCTGTTGTTTCTGAAGCTCCGGTGGTTATTTCTGAAGCGCAAGCCCCTGCTCTGGACGATCTGGTTCCTGTTGTTGACGCTCCGGTTTCCGATGCGTCCCAAGGAAATGCAAAAATAATCAGACCTCAAGAAGTGGCTCAACAGAAAATTACCTTGGTGGATGATTTAACACCAGAGCAAAAACAGGGTAGCGATGTTTTTGCCGATGATGTTCCTGATACTGATACTGGAAAAAGTTTAACCTTCTTTGATGCTCCTCCGGGTAAAATAATGGCAGGGTTGCCTGCGCCTACGATGGATGTCAAGCGAGGCAAAACGGAAAGTATTATTGTTGTCAGTTCAAACAAATCCAGCAAATCAAACACGTCATCGAAAAAAATGAATATCCAGATGACCAGTCTTGATGAACGCATTGTTGCGGCTGGGCGTGCTCTGAAATTGGGGCGTTATGACGCAGCAAAAGAGTTGTATGACGAATTGTATGCTTTAAATCCTCGTGATGCGCGTGTGTTGATGGGGCGTGCTATTTTGTTCCAGAAATTGGGGGAGTCTGACCGCGCTATTTCGACTTATGAGGAGGTTCTTGCTATCTCTCCTGATAATGCCGAAGCCATCGTGAATCTTGCCGGATTGGTGCGTAAAGAACATCCTGCTGTTGCTTTGAACAAGTTGCTGGATTTGCGTCAAAAATATCCTGGCAATGCCGCGATCGCTGCCCAGCTTGGTGTTGCTTATGCCGATTCCGGCAATGTCGAGGATGCTTTCCGCTATCTTGATCTAGCTTCCACAATGGAGCCCAATAATGCACAACATTATTTCAATATGGCGATTGTTGCTGAACGTGCCCGTGATCTTGCCAAAGCGATCAAATTCTATGAGAAGTCTTTGGAAGTTGATGCTATCCATGGTGGTGGAGCCAGTGTGCCACGCGAGGTGATTTATGATCGGTTAACGCGTTTGCGTGGTCATTAGAGCTATGCCGTATTCCTTGTCGGGGAACGGCTTGTTTTATTCTGACCCGATCTATACCGGGCTGCTGTCTTTTTTCATTTTTTGTGTCGGTGTGTGTATGGGCAGTTTTGCCAGTGCTATCTCATATCGTACCATCAGGAGGGAGAGTTGGATTGTTTCGCACAGTTGCTATTCTGCTGCACGATCCAGATGTCCGCAGTGTGACCATCCATTAGGTGTTCTGGATTTAATTCCGGTTTTGTCATGGATTTTTCTGGGGGGGAAGTGCCGTTATTGTAGGAAATCCATTTCCTGTCTTTATCCTGCGCTTGAATTTTTATCCGCCATCATCCTCTTGGCCTATTTTTTGTTTGTCGGATATCAGCAGACGCTTGCTCAAAATGTTTTGTTTGTTGTGTTTTTACCGTTTTTTATCGCTTTTATCGGTTCTCTTTTTCAAAAGGTTCATGACAGACCTTCTTCTTTATGGATTATGGGTTTATTATCTACTTGCGGAATGATAATCTTATTCCTGATCTGAATTTTGTTTTTTTATCGCCAATGTTAACAATCTGACCAAAAATTTACCTTCCGTTTGTAATTCTCAGGTAAGAATAAGGACGGAGCTCTTCTCTGGAGGAATATTATGGACATTACCCAACTTCTTGCTTTTGTTATGCAGAATAATGCGTCGGATTTGCACTTGAGTGCGACTAATCCTCCTATTGTGCGTGTTTATGGAACGCTTAAACGCTTAAAATCCGAAAACCTCTCTAACGAGGATATTCGGGGTATGTTGTATTCCATCATGACGGATGATCAACGGGCAGATTATGAGAAAAATATGGAGCTTGATTTTGCTATTTCTTTTGGTGAAAAAGCCCGTTTCCGTGTGAATGCGTTTACAAATAGAAATGGGGCGGCTGCTGTTTTTCGGACTATTCCTTCCGTGATTCCTACAATGGAAGATCTTGACCTTCCTCCGATTATGCGGCGTTTTTCTGAGTTAGAGAAGGGGATCGTTCTTGTGACCGGGCCTACTGGTTCGGGTAAGTCGACGACCTTGGCTTCGATGATTAATCATATCAACGATACTATGCCGAAACATATTCTGACCGTTGAAGATCCTGTCGAGTTCTTCCATTCGTCCAAGAAAGCGTTGGTAAACCATCGTGAGTTGGGAACGGATACTATGAGTTTTAACCGTGCTTTGAAAAGCGCGTTGCGTGAAGATCCTGATGTTATTCTGGTGGGGGAGATGCGTGATCACGAAACAATTTCTTTGGCCTTGACGGCTGCTGAAACAGGGCACTTGGTGTTCGGGACACTTCACTCGAACTCGGCTTCTAAAACTATTGACCGTATTATCGATGTGTTCCCGACAGGGGATAAAGAAATGATCCGTGCGATGTTGTCGAGTTCGTTGCAGGGTGTTATTGCCCAAACCTTGTTGAAGCGTAAAGGCGGAGAAGGTCGTGTTGCCGCTTTTGAAGTTCTAGTCGGAACCAACGCTGTTCGTAACCTTATTCGTGAAAACCAAATTCCTCAGATGTATTCGATGATTCAAACAGGTTCACGATACGGGATGATTACAATGGAAGATTCAATTGGAAGTTTGATGGATCAGGGAATTGTCGACGAGGATGAAGCTCGCGCGGCCTTGATGAAAGCCACTGATGAAGAGGGTGGGGATCGTGATACGGGTATGGCAAATGCTGCCAAAGGAGGGGCTTCGATGCGTAAAAAAGGTGTTGCGCATTCTATTGTGGAAGATGGCGTTAATTCTGATGAAGGATATTCGTTTTGACCGAGCCGCTTATTTATTCTTATCTCGTTCAAATGAACCGCCAAAGTGCTACAGATCTCTATTTGACGGTGGGGGTTCCTCCGACTTTGCGTATAGATGATCGGTTTATGCATGTGTCATCGCAAAATATTGATTCCGCTCAGATGAACGATATTTTGACCACCATTTTGACAACGCGTCAGAGGCGTGATTTTGAAATGAAGATGGAATTGAATACGGCTATTGATATGGGAACCCATGGTCGGTTTCGTGTCAATATTTTGCAGCAGCGGCATCAGCCTGCCTTGGTTATTCGGCGTATTATTTCCAGAATCCCTTCTTTTGCCGAGTTGCGTTTGCCGCCTTTGATGCAGCAGCTTTCAATGCTGAAAAGAGGGTTGATCTTGCTGACCGGTATGACTGGATCAGGAAAATCGACGACTTTGGCGTCTATGATCGATTACCGGAATACCAATTCTCAGGGGCACATCATTACGATTGAAGACCCAATTGAATATTATCACGATCATAAAAGTTGTGTGGTGACGCAGCGCGAAGTTGGAGTTGATACGGAAAATTACGCAGTCGCGCTTAAAAATGCTTTGCGTCAAAGGCCTGATGTTATTCTGGTGGGTGAGATCCGTGATCGGGATGTGATGGAGCAGGCATTGACGGCTGCTGAAACTGGACATCTGTGTTTGGCAACAATTCACACGAACAATTCCTATCAAGCTATTGAAAGGATTGTAAATTTATTTAATGAGGATATGCATCAGCAAATCCGCCTTAACCTAGCTACAAATTTGCGGGCGATTTTGTCCCAGAGGCTCGTTGCAACAAAAAGTGATGGGATGTCCGTTGCTCTTGAAGTGATGCTTAATCAGGGGCTTGTTAAAGAATTGATTTTGGAAGGAAAAATATCGAAAATTCGTGATGTCATGGAGGCTAACCAAAATCTTGGTATGGGAACTTTCGATCAGTCTTTATTGGCTTTGTTCGAGTCTGGTGTTATCACTGAAGAGGTTGCTTTGGCTCAAAGTGATATGCCTGGTGATATGAAGATCAAGCTTCAGCAGGCTCGTTTGGGTGGAAGTGCTGCTGGGTTATCGCATATGGATACGTCCCTTTTGACAATCTCCGAATAGCAGTCTTGTAGGCTGTTTTTGGCATAAAAATAAAATGCTTTGACTATAGCTATAGTAATGATGGAAAAAATCGGGTAGAATCACCTCTGCTGCCTTCTTTGGCGGTTCTATATCTTTACGTCCTAATCCTTTTCATTTTGTTCAAAATTAAGCAGAGTTTTGCCATGACACTGAAATCTTCTTCTCTTAAAGTCACGTTTACAAGTCTGTTGGCTTTGTCGGTCTTTCTCCCTTCTTCTGGATGCGATCTTGCCAATAATCACACCAAAATTGATCGTTCGACCAATAGTGAGTTTCAGGACTTCAGAGATGCTATGGCTCCTCGTGAGGCAGGCTATGGCGATGCGTCTGTTGCTGATGATATTCCGGATTTGCAGCCCTATGTTTCCGAGTCAGTTGAAAAATTGCCGCCGATGCCTTTGGTGTCGATTTCAATCAATCAAAGTGTTCCTTTGCGCGAAGCGTTGTTTGAATTGGCTAAGCAGGCTGATTACGATATTGAGCTGGATCCGCGTATCAGTGGGTCGGTTATCTTCACGGCACGCAATCGTCCGATGGATGTTGTGATTGATCGTATCTGCGAGATTTCCGGTTTGCGTTACAAGTTTGACGAGAATACTTTGCGGATTGAGTTGGATACACCGTATTCGAAAAACTATAAAATTGATTATTTGAGTTTTGTTCGTAAAAATAGCGGTTCCATGAAAACAGATGTGTCTGTGGCTAGTAGTAGTGGTGACAGTGGTGGTGTGAGCGGGGGGTCAAAATTCTCTGTTGACACGACATCGGATTCCGATTTCTGGTCGGAATTGGACGCGAACATCAAGCAGATTCTGGAGTCTAATGCAACCGGAAGTTATTTGAAAACGGCTGAAGATCCTCAAATTACCCTGACAACTGCAGGGCCTACAAACCCTCCTGTGCCTCCGATTGATGCGGCGGCTTTGCAGGATGGTACGGCTGCTGCGTCGGTGACGCCTCAAGCGGGTGCGGAATATTATGTGACATCGCCCATGTCGTTGCCTGCAGACAATCAACCTGTGTCTGCTCCAGGGACGGTGCCTGCTCCTGTTGATCCATCGTTGACTGTTGATACGTCTTCGACTCCCGTTCAAGCGGCAGCGACCCCTTCGGGTGAGCCGGTTGCCGCTACGCCATCTTCTGTTCCTTTGGAAGGAAGTGGTGCAACGGGTGCGGCTGTTACGCCTCCGCCAACATTGAGGATTGAGTCTTTGCCAACCAGTGCGGCTGCCGGAAACAATTCCAATCTGAATGAAGTTTCTTTTACGCCGTCTTATTCTATGAACAAGCAAGCCGGTATTATTTCGGTTTATGCGAATGAGCGCTTGCATAAGAAAATCAACGAATATCTCACTGAATTAAGACGTTCGACAACTTCTCAGGTTCTGATCGAAGCAAAGGTTCTTGAAGTTTCTCTGACTGATGAATTTGCAACCGGTATCAACTGGGATTTGCTTGATCGTGTTGGTGACTTTAGTTTGACCGGAACTTTTGCAAAACCGTCCTTTTCGGTTGCGTCTACCGGTGGAGTTACTTTTGGCTTTGCGGGAGATGATATTAGCAGTTTTGTTGATGCGTTGTCCCGTTTCGGAACAGTTCATGCTTTGGCTAGTCCGCGGTTGACTGTTTTGAATAACCAGTCTGCTGTTCTGAATGTTGCCAAAAATCAGGTTTATTTTGAATTGGATGTTGACAGTGATACGACATCGGATGGAACTAACCAGACAGTCAGCCTGACTGTTAATTCGGATATTAAAACCGTACCCGAGGGGGTTCTAATTAATGTATTGCCTTCGATCAATCTGGATCGTCGTTCTGTTTCCATGCAGTTGCGTCCGACAATTACCAAAATTAATGATTATGTGTCTGACCCGGGAGTGGCGTATGTCGCACAACAGAATAGTGTCGATATTGAATCTCTTATTCCCGTTGTCAATGTTCAAGAGGTTGACTCTGTTCTGGATATGAAATCCGGTCAGATGATGGTTATGGGTGGTTTGTTACAAGATACTTCTAGTTCAACACAAGAGGGCGTTCCAATTGCGAGCGAGATTCCAGTTTTCGGAGGATTGTTCCGTAGCCAGTCTGATTCTATACGCAAGACCGAGCTGGTTATTTTTCTTAAAGCTACGATTCTGGATGATTCCGGTCAAAGTATCCATCAGACAGATCGGGATTTGTATAAAATCTTTAGTCAGGATCGTCGTGCCGAGAAAATGTAGATTGCTGGCGTGGTATGTCTATACAGCTTGTTAAATATGTGCTGCTTGCAGCTTTAAGGGATCGTATGCTTTGGGGAGTCTTTGCGATCTCTCTTTTGGGGACGTGCCTTTCTATTTTTTCGGGTTCGGCCGCTATTATCGAGCAGGATCAATTTGTTGTCTCTTATATGGCTGGCGGCGTTCGTATCCTTTCGCTTATCGGTTTGGTTTTGTTCGTGGTTTTTTATACGCGACGATCTTTTGATGCACGGGATGTCGAATTTCTTTTGACCCGTCCCGTTTCACGCGCAAAATTTGTTTTATCCCATGTGGTTGGTTTTTCTTTGCTTGCATTGATAAGTGGAGCTTTTTTAGCTTTGCTTGTTTTGCTTATGGCACGTCATGGTGATTTCCATCAAGGGATGGCTTTATGGGCTTTTGGAGTCAGCATTGAATATGTGATTGTTGCTAACGCTGCTTTTTTCTTTGCTATGGTATTGAATAGTCCTGTGAGCGCAGGGATTTCCACGCTTGGATTTTATGTGTTATCCAGAATGATTGGTAGTTTACTTGCTATTACCGGACATATTGCAATGACCGAAGGTGCTGGTTTTTATAAAGCTTTATCTTTTGCCATGAATGCGGTTTCTTTTATTTTACCTCGACTTGATTTAATGGCACAGACATCTTGGTTGATTTATGGTGGAGTTAGTTTTTCCGAGTGGAGTTTTGTCGTGTTACAAGGTGGGATTTTTCTGGCTTTGATTATTTCGGCAACGATCATTGATTTAAAACGCCGACAATTTTAGAAAGGGATGTAACTTGCGGACGCTTGGAATTCCCTTGGTTTTGTTTTTTATTTTGGCTTTGGTCGGAAATATCGCTTTGTCGCGGTCGAAGGCTGCGGTTTTGGCTCATTGGTCAAATGTCCCTCCTGCTCCATCTTCTGTTGTCGCCAGTTCTGCTTTTTTGGGAGATCGTGAATTGGCTTTTCGTTCCAATGCTATTGCTCTTCAGAGTTTTGGGAACTCGACCGGACAAGATCAGGCCTTAAAGGATTATAATTTTGACCATTTAGGGCAGTGGTTTTTTTTGGAAGATCAATTGAATAAAAAATCCGATTATATTCCTTTTATGGCTTCCTACTATTTTGGGGCTACACAAAATCCCCAGCAGCTTTATCCGGTGATTGAGTATTTGCGGCAGGTCGGGCAATATCCTGGTGAGGACAAATGGAGATGGTTGGGGCAGGCGGTTTTTCTTGCCCGGCATCGATTGAACGATTACGATCTTGCGCTTAGTCTTGCAGACGATCTGGCCAAGACTTATCGACCGGGTATGCCGGCGTGGCCTTTGCAGATGAAGGCCATTATTGCTTCCGATATGGGCGATAAAGATGTGGCTTATGGTATGATGCTGGAGATATTGAAGTCCGGTTCAGGCAGTATGCATCCGAATGAAGTCAATTTTATGTTGGATTATATTTGTAATACTATTTTAAGCCCTGTCCAGAAAGCTCAAGATGCGTTATGTCATGGTCAATGACTGGATTTGTTTCTTTTCTTTCTGATTTTTCATTTTCCCTGAGCGAAGTTCTGTCGTTGATCGGGTTGGTGCAGTCTGTTGCGGTGATTGTTTATATTCTTTTTCGCGCGGGTCATATTCGCCATGTTGTCGTTCCGGTTTTGTGTTTTCTGGTTTTGGGTGGAGGGTTTTTGTTGGATTTGGGGGCGAGTCGTTTGTCCTCTGAATTTATTTTATATCCTTTTATTCAGAATGGTTTT
>ERZ761609.835-NODE-835-length-32436-cov-52.734443_pt1 | contig 32436 bp, 35 predicted proteins | sample MGYA00511163_ERZ761609 | MGnify/ENA primary metagenome ERZ761609 (study PRJEB28899, sample SAMN02445070) | bioreactor sludge metagenome | biome: EBPR sludge | place: Australia: Brisbane, Thorneside Wastewater Treatment Plant | collected 2011-12-16 ...
GCTGGCGCTGGACATCAGCGCCTACAGCCTGATCGCTATGGCGAAGCGCGTCGAACCGTTGATGCCCGACGGCGGCAGCATCATGACGCTGACCTATTACGCGGCGGAGAAGGTCATGCCGACCTATCACGTCATGGCCGTTGCCAAAGCCGCGCTGGAAACTATCACGCGCTATCTGGCCAACGACATGGGCGGGCAGAATATCCGCGTGAACGCCATCAGCGCCGGGCCAATCAAGACCCTTTCTGCCGCTGGCCCGCGGAGGCGGGCGGCCCGGGCGCGGGGGAGCGTTCCCGGCCTGTGCGCGGCAGGAGCTTCTCCAGGTTGACCTCGGTGGCGGGCGCCTTCGTCTGAGGGGCTTTCTGAGTGAGGCGGAAGTTGTCGATCACATCGCGGGGCACGAAGACGGGCGTCACCCGCCCCATCTCGACCCGAACCTCAGGGAAGAAGCGGACAGGCGTGCCGCCGCCCATGGGGATGTAGAAGAGGATGCCGATGATGGCGAACTGGGCCACGACGGCGCCGACGGCGGCAATACGCTCCCGGCGCGGCGCGTCGTCATCGCGCAGATCGACCAACAGGTGCAGTTCGCCCTGGTCCCCGTGCCAATACTTGCGGAAGGACTCGACCATTAGCCCACTGATGAACAGGACGCCGGCGCGCGGGCTCCGGTTGCCCGGCCTTAGAGGGCGCCGCCGGCTAGCGTCCGGGCGACAAGAGCGGTGTGTTCCTCAATTTTATCAAGGATCTGACGGGCGGCTTCGAGCGCGCGGGCGGCGGCGATGCCATCAACTGCGGGCGTGGCGCGAGTGGCCAAGGCGTCAAGGAAGGCATCGAGTTGAACGGCGAGCGGCTCGCGACGTTCGACGAGTAGGGGCTGCACACGGACCTGGCGCGAGTCGTCGACGCCGATGACGGCGCAGTCCTGGCGGGCGTAGTCCACAGAGACATACTGGCCGGGCTGGAACAGGCGGAGCTTGCGCACGCGTTCGGTGGAGACGCGGCTGGCCGTGAGATTGGCCACGACGCCGCCGGGGAAGGCGAGCCGGACGCTGGCAATGTCAGCTTTGCGCGAGAGAACGGGGATGCCGGCGGCGCGGATCTCATCCGGCATCGCGCCGGTGATGGAGAGCAGGATGTCGAGGTCGTGGATCATGAGGTCAGCGACAACGTCTACATCGAGGCTGCGCGGGGTGAAAACGCTGAGGCGGTGGATCTCGAAGAACAGGGGCCGGGTGAGAATGCCGCGCATGGCCAGCACGGCGGGGTTGAAGCGCTCGAGGTGGCCGACCTGGAGGATGCGGCCGCGGCGGGCGGCGATCGAGCAGAGGTCGCGCGCCTCCTCAGTGGTGACGGTGATGGGCTTTTCGACGAGCACATCGAGACCAGACTCCAACAGCGCGGCGGCAACGGAATGGTGAGCCGAGGTCGGGACAGCGATAATGGCGGCATCGGCGGAGGCGGCAAGGTCTTCGAGCGAAGCGGCAGCGAGGCAGCCGAACTCCTGTGCAGCTGCGGCAGCGCGTTCGGCATCCCGATCAAAAACGCCGGCGAGCGCGGCGCGAGGGGAGTCGCGAATGACCCGCAGGTGGTTGCGCCCGAAGGCGCCCGCGCCGACGACAGCAAGACGGGGCAGGCTCGAAGGTTCGCTCATGGGCAGTTACTCCTGTTCCGGAGCATAGCCCAGGATGGCGACGTTCGCCCCACGGGCCAACTCCAGCATTTCGTCCTTGTCAATCAGCAGGGTGCGGCCGGCATCGACGGCGAGCGCGGTGGCGCCGGTTTCGCGCATGACCTCGATGGTTCGCGGACCGGCGACGGGGACGTCGAAAAGCAAGTGGGCACGGCGGCGCGAGCCCTTCACCAAACGCAGGGGGCGGCCGTTGACCAGCGTGGCGGCGCGGCGCAGCATGGCATCGGTGCCTTCCATGGCTTCGACGGCAACACAGGCGCGTTCGCAAATGGCGACGGACTGGCCGACGTCGAAGCCGGAGAGCGCAGCGGCGACGCGCCGGCCGTAATCGAGATCCTTGCGTTCATCGGTGGTGGGGCCCCGGCGGCTGAGTACGCCAGCGCGGGCGAGCAAGGGTTTGAGCAGCAGCGTCGAGTCGGCCAGCCGGATGCCTTCCTTTTCGAGTTCGGCCTGGACGCCACCGATCAGCGCGTCCGTGTTGCGCGCGGGCAGGGAGGCCAGCAGGCGGAACAGGCGCCAGTCCGGCTTCAATGTCGAGAACAGCGAAGTGTGTTTTACCTGGCCGGCCATCACCACCTCGGTAATCCCTTCGGTGTGGAGGATGTCAATCAGGCGTCCAAGTTCGGCGATGGTGATCCAGTGGCAGCGCGCGCCGAGAGATTCGACTTCAGGTGGGGCATTGTCCTTGAGAGCGATCACTACCACTTCGTGGCCGAGCGCGCGGGCGGTTTCGAGCGCAAGGACAGGAAAGCGGCCGCGGCCGGCGATGAGTCCGTATTTCACTTGATGATTCCGCGCTGGGCGGTCCGGATGAACTCGATCAGCTCATCAATCTCGGGGGAGAGCGGCACGGAGGCCTGGATCTGATCGATGGCCTGGGAGGTGTTCAGGGATTCGCTGCCGAGAAGGCGGAACGACTTCTGAAGCGCGTCGATGGTCTCGGCGGAGTAGCCCCGGCGCTTCAGACCGACTTTGTTGGCGCCGTAGACCTTCGAGGCGCGTGGCGTGACCGTCTGGGAGTAGGGCAGCACGTCCTGGGTGATGACGCTGTAGCCCCCCACGAAGGCGTGGCGACCGATACGGCAGAACTGGTGGACGCCAGAGAAGGCTTCCACAATGGCATAGTCGCCGATCGTGACGTGGCCGGCGAGCGTGACCGCGTTGCCGAGGATGCAGTGGCTGCCGATGCGCGCGTCATGGGCGATGTGGGCGTAGGCCATAAGCAGGTTGTCGTCGCCGATCGAGGTAAGCAGGCCGCCGCCTTCAGTGCCGCGATGAATCGTGACAAATTCGCGGATGCGGTTGCCAGCGCCAATGCGGGTTTCAGCGCGTTCGCCGCGGTACTTCATGTCCTGGGAGGCGACGCCGACGCTGCAGTAAGGGTAGAAGAGGTTGTCCGGGCCAATCAATGCGGGGCCCTCGATGTAGACGTGAGCCATCAGGCGCGTACCGGCGCCGATTTCCACTTCGGGGCCGATGACGCAATAGGGGCCGATTTCGGCGGCCGGATCGATCTTCGCCGCGGGGTCGATGATCGCGGACGGATGCGCCGCCATGGCTATTCGGCGGGTTTCGCGCCGCCCTGCGCGGGCTTGTCGGCGAGCTTGCACATGACGATGCCCTCAGCGACCACCTGGCCGTTGACTGTGGCGATGCCCTGCATTTTGACGACGCTGGCCTTGCGCTTCAGAGTCTTACACTCGATGACGAGCGTGTCGCCGGGCAGAACGGGCTTGCGGAACTTGGCCTCTTCGATAGAGGCGAACAGGACGAGTTTGTTGCGGCGGTCCTCCACACTGAGCAGCACGAGCACGCCGCCCACCTGAGCCATCGCTTCGACGATGAGCACGCCAGGCATGACGGGGTATTCAGGGAAGTGGCCGACGAAGAAGGGTTCATTGGCAGTGACGTTCTTCAAGCCGACGATGTGTTCTTCTCCGATTTCGGTGATCCGGTCCACCAACAGGAAGGGGTAGCGGTGGGGAAGGATGTCGCGAATGTCGATGTTTTCCAGGACTGCCATACAAACCCGATATTCTATCAGACGATGGAACAGATTCCGGCCTTTGTAGAACAGCGGGTGGAGCCGCTGATCGGGTTCTTGCGTGAACTGGTGGAGTGCGAGTCGCCAAGCGATGATGCGGCGGCGGTACGGCGCTGCCAGGAGTTGTTCGCCGAACGGGTGCGCGACATCGCGGAACGGAGACTGGTGGAGTGCGGCGGCGGATATGGACCCGCCCTTAGATTGGATTTCCGGCTGCCGGGGCCGCGCCGCAAGCACGCCGAAGGGATTCTGGCGGTGGGCCACAACGACACGGTGTGGCCCGTGGGGACGCTCGCCACGATGCCGTGGCGCCGGGAAGCGGGACGATTGTGGGGTCCGGGCGTGCTCGATATGAAGGGCGGGCTGGCAATGTTCGTGTTCGCCATGCGCGCGCTGGTGGAACTGGATCTGCCGGTGCGGCGGGCGGTACGGCTGTGGATTGTACCGGATGAGGAAACGGGCAGCCATGCTTCGCGGGCTTTGACGGAGAAACTGGCCGCGGGCAGCAAAGCGGTGCTGGTGGTGGAGCCGGGCACGGGACTGGAAGGGAGGCTGAAAACAGCGCGGAAAGGCATTGGGGCTTACCGGCTGCGGGTAACGGGCAAGGCGGCGCATGCGGGCGTGGACTTTACTGCCGGAGCGAGCGCGGTGGTGGAACTGGCGCGGCAGATTGAACACGTGACGGCGCTGACTGACCTGAGGAAGGGGACGACGGTGAATCCGGGCGTCATCCGCGGCGGCACGCGGAGCAATGTGATCGCGGCCGAGGCTGAGGCGGAGATCGACCTGCGGGTGGTGCGGTTGAGGGACGCGGAGGGGCTCGAGAAGAAACTGAAGGCGCTGAAACCAGTGGATCGTCGCTGCACGGTGGAAGTGACGGGAGGCATCAACCGGCCTCCGATGGAGCGCACCGCAGGTGTGGTGGCGCTGTTCCGGACGGCCCGGGCGCAGGCGAAGAGGCACTTGGGGTTGCGGATCGAGGAGTCATCAACGGGCGGCGGCTCGGACGGGAATTTCACGGCGGCGCTGGGCGTGCCGACGCTGGATGGAATTGGCGCGGTTGGCGAAGGGGCGCATGCCCCGCATGAGAGTATTCTGGAGAACCGGATAGTGGACCGGACGGCGCTGCTGGCCCTGTTGACTCACACTCTGGGACAATAATGGGAATGGCTGAGTGTGCCGCATGGTAGTGACGGGTCTGATTTACGCATTCGTGCTGGCGGTTGTGGGCGGAGGGCTCGCGTGGATGACCGGCTTTCCACTGGCCGGAGCGCCTTTCTATCTGCTGGCGCTGTTTTGCCTGTGGTTTTTCCGCGATCCGGAGCGCGAGATCCCGGGTGGACCGGTGGCAGTCTCGCCGGCCGACGGCAAGGTGGTGCGAATCCGGCGGCGGCCCGAGGGCACACAGGTCTGCATCTTCCTGAATGTGTTCGACGTGCATGTGAATCGCGCGCCGATCGCGGGCAAGGTGATCGCAGTGGATTATACGCCGGGCAAGTTTCTGGTGGCGAGCAAGGACGAGGCGTCATACGAGAATGAGCGGAACACGATGACGGTGGAGGGTGGACAATCGACGGTGCGTTTCGCTCAGATTGCCGGCTTGATCGCAAGGCGGATCGTGTGCACGAAGAAGGCCGGCGACTACGTGACGATGGGCGAACGGGTTGGGCTGATCAAGTTTGGATCGCGGGTGGATGTGGATCTGGGGCCGGAGTGGGAAGTGACGGTCCAGGAAGGCCAGCGGGTGAGCGCGGGATCGAGCGTGATCGCGAAAAGGAAAGAACCGTGACACCCAAGTTGAATCTGCGGGAACGGCTGATCGATCCGAATTCGCCGGACCGGCGCCCGCGCAAGGCGGCCTATGCGCTGCCGGCAATGTTCACGGCGGGGAACCTGTTTCTGGGGTTTCTGGCGATATTGAAGTCAATTGAGGGCGCGTTGTATGCGGCGGCGGGCAACTACGGCTACAACCGGGCGTGGGAAGTGGCGGCAATGGTGATTGGGGTGTCGGTGTTTCTGGACGGGCTGGACGGGCGGATTGCGAGGCTCACAAACACGACGAGCGACTTTGGCCGCGAGTTGGATTCGCTTGCGGATGTGATCAGTTTCGGGATTGCGCCGGCGGTGCTGGCGTTTGTCTGGGGCTTCTACTTTCTGGAACCGCTGGCCCACCCGCAGGCGCACCGGTATCTGATGCAGGCAGGCTATTTCGCCATCTTCCTGTTTGTGCTGTGCGGAGCATCGCGGCTCGCGCGGTTCAACATCTCGGTGGACCCGGTCCCGCGGAATCCGGGACGGCCGGGGCGGAAATATTTCGTGGGGCTGCCGATTCCGGCGGCGGCGGGCATGGTGGCCTCAGTGGTATACGCCTCCGGGTCGGAACCTCTGCGCGCGTGGCCGTTCGTGCTGGCCTGGATTGTCTTGAACGCAGTTCTGGCGCTACTGATGATCAGTTCGTGGCGCTACCGCAGTTTCAAGGATTTCAGCCTGGTGAGTCCGCGGTCACCCTCGTCAGTGGTGCTGTTCGGGGTGGTGCTTTATCTGATGTCGAATTTCTCGCAGGCGGTGCTGCTGGCACTCGCCGTGGTGTATGTTGGCAGCGGGGTGGCAGTTCGGATTGGCGGACTGCTGCGGCGGCGGCCACATCCGGCCGTCGAACCCGAAGAGCGGACGGCGGGTTGAGGGACGAGAGATGAACAACGCCAAGTGGGTTTTGGTAGGCGGCGACACGCTGTTGGGGCGCGAGGTGCGGGAGTACCTGGAAGAACACCGTGCGCCCGTGCGGCTGGTGCTGGCCGGTGGCACGACTGCCGAGCGGGTGTTGACGGCCGAGGGCGATGAAGAGATCTCGGTGATGGAGCCGCTAACGGCAGAAACGCTGCACGATGCGGCAGTTCTGTTGCTGGCCGCCGGCGAGGAGGCGTGCCGGGCAGCATACGCGATGACGCGTGCGCTGCCGGAGGCGCCAGCGGTGGTCGATCTGACGGGCGCCTTGGAGAGCGAATTGGGAGCGACCGTGCGGGCTCCGATGCTGGAGAGCGAGCCGGCTGCGGCGCCAGCGGGGTCGGTGCAGGTGGTGGCGCACCCGGCGGCGGTGGGCCTGGGGCGTCTGCTGGACGTGATTCATGGCGCGCACTCAGTGCGCCATGCGGTGGCGACGGTGCTGGAGCCAGTGAGTGCGTATGGATCCGGCGGGGTGGACGAACTGCACCGGCAAACGCTGAGCCTATTCAACTTCCAGGCTGCGCCGAAGGAGATGTTCGACACCCAGGCGAGTTTCAACCTGCTGCCAAGGTTTGGCGGGAACGCCGAAAGTCAGCCCGGAGATTCCGAGGCTCGGATCCAGCGGCACCTGGCGCGTCTGCTGCCGGGGCGGGGCGTGCCACTGCCGTCGGTTCGGGTGTTGCACGCGCCGGTGTTTCATGGCTACGGCGTTTCGCTCTGGCTGGAGTTTGCCAGCCGGCCTGCCGCGGCGCATTTGGAGAAGGAACTGGAACAGGCGGGAGTGGATGTCCGGCGGGCGAACATGGAGCCGGCGTCGAACACGGGGGTGGCGGGGCAGAGCGGGCTGACAGTGAGCGACGTGAAAGAGGACACGCGGCACGGCGGTGGGATGTGGGTATGGATGATGCTGGATAACCTGCACACGGTGGCCGAGACAGCGGTGCTGACGGCTGCGGCCGCGTCGCGGGCGCGGGAGATGGCGTGAATGTTGGGGCGGCGGCGGTTTGGGGCGGCGCTGACGGGTCTGGTGACGGGGGCGTGCGGATACAGGGTGGGCAGCAGGGGGGATCTACTGCCGGCCCATGTGCGGACGATTGCGATCCCCGCGTTCGGCAACATCACGACACGCTACAGGCTGACTGAGCGGCTGCCTACGGCGATCGGGCGGGAGTTCCTGACAAGGACGCGCTATCGGGTGGTGGCGGACCCGAACGAGGCCGATGCGGTGCTCACTGGTAGCATTGTGAACTATATGTCGGCGCCGACAATCTTCGATCAGGCGACCGGGCGCGCGGCGGGCATTCAGATCAGCGTGTTTCTGAATCTGATGCTGACTGAAAGGGAAACGGGCAACGTGCTGTACCAGAGGAACAACTTTGAGGCCCGGCAGCGCTATGAGGTGTCGATCGAGCAGCGCGAATATTTCGATGAAAGTGACGTGGCGTTGGAGCGGCTGGCGCGCGAGGTCGCACGGCTGGTAGTTAGCACGGTGCTGGAAGCATTCTGACGAGATGACCCCTGATCAGTTTCTGAGCGAGATCGAGAAGAAGGCGCCCGCGCCGGTGTATCTGTTCGCGGGGCCGGAGGCCCACCGGCGGCGGGCTTGCAGGGCCGCCCTGCTCAAGCGGGCGCTGCCGGATGAGGCCGCTCGCGAAGAAGGCGTGACTGTGCATGACCTCGAGGAGATCACGCTGGCGGAAGCCTTGGACGACGCGCGGTCCATGTCGCTGTTTGCAGCGGACCGGGTGATCTTCATTCACGGAGCCGAGGCTGCTTTGCCGAGGGGCGAGGCGAAGGAGTGCGCGGCGCAGGAGACGCTGGAAGCCTACTGCGCGGCGCCACCGCCAGGCGTGACCGTGGTGCTGGATTCGCGGCGGTACGATTTCGAGGGCGAGGACAAGACCAAGATGGAGCGGCTGCTGAAGTTCTACGCGGCGGTTCCGGCGGTGGTGGCATTTCCGCGGCTGAAGCCTGCCGATGCGCGCGTGTTTGCCCAGGAACTGGCGGCTGAGCGGGGATTGAGGCTGGGGAATGCTGAGTTGGAGGCGCTGGTGGTGGCGACGGCGTCGGATGCCTCGAGGCTGGCAAACGAAATCGAGAAACTGGCGCTGCACGGCGGACCAGTGACGGTGAGAGAGATTGCGGCGTTGGTGCCGAATGCGTCGGAGACGACCATCTTTGCGCTGGTAAACGCACTCGCGGCCCGGAACCGGGCGCATTCGCTCGAGTTGCTGGACCGGCTGGCGAGGAGCGGCGAATACTTGCCGCTGGCGTTGACGTTTCTGGGGGGAGTCTTCCGGTTGGCGCTGGCGGCGCGGGAGCAGGGGCTGCGGGGAGCGCAGGACGTGCAGAACCACTTTCAGAAGTTGGGGATGCCGATGTGGCGCGCGCGTGCGGAGCAGATCTATTCAGCGAGCGAGAGATTTTCGCGGGAGCGACTGGAGGAGGGGATCGGGTTGGTGTTCCGCGCGGACCGCGACCTGAAAAGCAGCCGCGCGGACGACCGTGTGGTAATGGAAGAGTTCGTGCTGCGGCTGACGCGCTAGGCGGCCTGGAGTTTCTTCACGCGAGCGGTGAGGCGGCTCTTATAGCGGGACGCGGTGTTGACCTTAATAATGCCCCACTTCGCGGCGCGGTCCACGATCGAATAGGTTTGCGGCAGCAGCTTCTGGGTGAGTTCGAGGTCTTTGTCGGCCATCGCTCTACGCAACGCCTTGATGGTGGTCCGCATGCGGCTCTTGCGCATTTTGTTGACGGCGGTGCGCCGTTCAGTGATCCGGACGCGCTTCAGCGATGAGACATGGTTTGCCATGAGTTGTAATTGGGATCCTTACGCAGAAATCAACAGCTATCAGGATAGCGCAAGCGGCAGCGCGGCGTCAAAGGGAGAATAGCGGCCAGATCAGCCGCCCTTGAGTTCGGCGATCGTGGCGCCATTGCCGCCATCGGCGGGCGTGGCAGGATAATGTTTCTCAACGGCGGGGTGCTTCGCGAGGGCCTCGTGGACCATGCGCTTGAGTACACCCATACCGTGGCCGTGGACGATGCGGACGCGGGTGACTTCGCCAAGGACAGCGGCGTCGAGAAACCGTTCGAGTGCCTCTTGAGCGTCGAGGGCGGTCTGGCCAATGAGGTTCAGCTCGCGGGTAAGGGTGTCCCAACGGGGGCCCGCGCCGGTAAAGGTAACACCGGAGGGCAAGCGCGGGGCCGCACCCTGGGCGGGAGGCAATACCTCAAGGATTTCACCAACGGGAACCTGCATCTTGAGCAGGCCGACTTCGACTTCGAGGCGGTCCGCGCCGACGCGCCGGAGGATCCGGGCGGGTTGGCCGACGTCGCGAAGCCGGACCCGGGCTCCTGGATTCAGTTGTTCGGGAGCGGCCGGGGCGGGGGGCTTCTCGCCGCGGGCGGCGGAGGCAACCGCTTCCTTGAGTTCGCGTTTGGTGGCGGCGACCTGGCGGAGCGCGCGTTCGGCCTGTTTGCGCTGTTCGGGGGCAGCAAGGACGCGTTCGATGGTGGCACGGGCTTCCGCGTCGAAACGCTTCTGGGCCTTTTCGACCTGCTCATCGATTTCTCGCAGGCGGGCAGCTTCGCGGCGGACCATCTCGCGCTCTAGGGCGCGTTCGCGCTCTTCGAGTTCGCTTTGGCGGCGGCGGAGAATCTCGGCCTCGGCGCGGGCGGCATGCACGGAAGCCTCAAGTTCGTTGAGAAAATGGGCGATGTCGCGCGAGGTAGAGGAGAGGGCGGAGCGGGCGCGGTCGATGAGATGCGGGGGGAGGCCGAGTTTTGCAGCGATATCGAGGCCGGCGCTCTTGCCGGGGGCGCCGGTGCGCAGCACATAGGTGGGGGCAAGAGTTTCCTCGTTGTAGCCCATGGAGGCGTTGAGGACGCCTTCGGTGGTGGAGCCGTAAACCTTGATGGCGAGCAGGTGAGTGGAGGCAACGGTATAGCAGCCGCCGCGGCGGAATTCGTCGAGGATGGCGACGCCGAGCGCGCCGCCTTCGTCCGGGTCCGTGGCGCGTCCCAGTTCGTCGAGCAGAACCAGGGCGCCGGACTGAGTCGCCTCCACCATCTCGCGAATACGGGCAACGTGGGCGCTGAAGCTGGACAGCGAATGTTCGATGGACTGGTTGTCGCCGATGTCCGCAAGCACGTCGGCAAACACGGGGAGTTCAGCCTCGCTGGCGGGAACGGGCCAGCCGGACTGGGCCATGAGGGCAAAGGCGCCCACGGTTTTCATGGTGACAGTTTTACCACCGGTGTTTGGACCGGAAATGAGCAGCGTTCGCCGGAGAGCGTCGAGGTTGAGACTAAACGGGACGACGTGTTTGCGCTGGCGGCGGAAGAGGTCGTCGAGCAAGGGGTGACGGGCGTCCTTGAGATCGAGGCGGGGCTCTTCGTCGGTGGAGAAACGAGGGACAACGGCGTTGGTTTCCGAGGCGTACCGGGCGCGCGCAAAGATGGCGTCGAGCGAGGCGAGGGCGGAGGCGGCGAGGTGGATTTCAGTGGCGTGCTCGCGAAGTCGGCCGGTCATGTGGGAGAGGATCCGGTGGGTCTCTCGAAGCTCTTCGTCGCGGAGGCGGACGAGATCGTTATTCAGTTCGATGGTCTCGAGGGGCTCGATGAAGAGCGTTTGGCCGGAACCACTCGCGGCGTGGACGACCCCGGGGGCTTTGCGTTTGGCGGAGGGGACGACGGGCACAACAAAGCGGTCGTTGCGGATGGTGATAAACTCCTCCTGGAGCAGACCGTCTTCGCGGTGCTGCTTGAGGAAGCGTTCGAGGGATTCGTGGATGTATCGCTGCTGGCGCTCAAGGTCGCGGCGGAGGCGAGCAAGAGCGACCGAGGCGTGGTCGTCGAGGGAACCGTCCGGGAGGATCTTACCGGTGATATCGCGGAGGACCGCTCTGAACTCGACGATTTGCGCGGCATGGGCCGCCAGGAGGGGGTATTTCGCCGCGAGCGGAGCAAGGGTGTGACGGATTTCGGCGGCGCGTTCGAGCAGCGTGGCAAGCGCAAGGATCTCCAGTGCGTCTAGGACAGCGCCCTGAATGCGCAGTTTGGTGGCGGATTCGGCCGTATCGGGGAGGTTGTCGAGGCGAAGGGTGGCAGAGGTGGAAAGGCCACCCCTGGGCGAGGGAGTGAGAGCCTCGGTGAGAAAGACGAGGGCTTCGGCGGTTTCAGCGTGGGCGGTTGCGAGGGTTTCCCGGCGGGTGGTGGGCTGAGTCCGGTCGATGAGACGTCGGCCGGCTTCGGAACCGGCGTAACGCCGGATGAGGCCGCGGAGGGATTCGTATTCGAGCAGGTTGAGGCTTTCAGCGTTCACGGTGGGGCCTGATTTCTATGATCGCAGGCCAAGAGCGCGGTTGATGACGCCGGGGGTGCCGGGGGCGATTTGTCGCTGAGTGAAGGAATGGAGGGGGACCCATTCGGCGGCGGCGACGTCGCTGGCGGCCTCGAGGTTGCCAGAGACGAGTTCACAGAGATAGTCAATGATGACGTAGTGGTATTCGGTGCGGCCCTCGAGGTCGGGCATGATGCGCTCGAAGACGGCGGCGACGGCGGTGGGGCGGACGCGAAGACCTGTTTCTTCAAAGACTTCGCGGACAACGGCGGATTCAAGGCGCTCTCCCGCCTCGACGAGGCCACCGGGGAGGGTCCACCAGCCTTCCAGAGGGGGCTTGCCGCGTTGAATGAGGAGGACTTCGTCCCCGCGGAAGACGACGGCGCCGACTCCCAGCAGTGGGCGCGCGGGGTAGTGGCGGGTGTGGATAATGGGGTCCACGGGGCTAACGTTGGGAAGCACCTTTGACAGGCATCCGAATGTGGTACACCGAGCGGCGGGCCGTGATGTAGAGGCTCTGCAGATCCGCGTCGCCGAACTCGAGGTTAGCGGGGACTTCCGGGAGGCTGACGGCGCGGATGAGTTGCCCCGACGGGGAGTAGATCAAGAGCTGACCGGCGGCGATGTAGAGGTTGCCCTTTTCGTCAGTGCGGAGACCGTCGGGGACGCCCTCGATACCAGAGATGAGCACCCTGCCGTTCGAGGCAGCACCGGAGCGGTCGAGATCATAGACCCTGACAACGCGGTCGTCGGCCCCGTTCACGTAGAGGGCGCGACCGTTTGGAGCGAGAGCGATGCCGTTGGGGCGTGTGTCCATGCGGGCGATGATATTCAGCTCGCCGCGGGGAGTGAGGTGGTAAACGCCATAGAAGGGGAGTTCTCGGCTGTCGGCCAGGGAGCCATACGCTGGATCGGTGAAGTAAACGTGCCCATCGCGGCGGACGGTGACGTCGTTGGGCGAGTTCAGACGTTTGCCTTCGAAGCGGTCGGCGAGTATCTCGATGTTGCCGTCAGGGGAGGTGCGTGTGAGGCGGCGGTTGGCGCCTTCGCAGGTGTACAAGCGGCCGCGCGTGTCGAAGGCATTGCCGTTGGCTCCGCCGGAGTTCTCCCGGAAGATTGCGGTCGGCTGGCCGGGGATGAGCTTGAGGATCCGGTTGGAAGGGATGTCTGAGAACAGCAGGAACTCGCCGGACCACGCGGGACCCTCGGTGAAGCGATAGCCGGTGGTGACTCGCTCGACACGGAGTTCGGAAAAGTCCTGGGCGGAAAGCGCGAGGGGGAGGAGAAAGAGAAGAGAAAGGCCAATCTTTCGGCTAATTTTGTCTTGAAATCCGACTTTCGTGTCCGATAATAGGAAGGGAGCAGTCTTCATGCGTTTTTTCCTTACGTTAGCAGTGTCGGCCCTTCTGGTCGCGCCGGCAGGGGCCTCGGACCCGCAACATCCGACATTATCACCCGCGCAGGCCCTGAAGCGACTTATGGACGGCAACGCCCGGTATGTCAAGCACAAGGAGAAGCATCCCGACATGTCGTTTGCACGGCGCCGGGAGTTGGACTTGGATGGGCAGCACCCGTATGCGGTGATCCTGGGCTGCGCGGATTCGCGGGTGCCGCCGGAGTTGATTTTCGACGAGGGATTGGGCGACCTTTTTGTGATCCGGGACGCAGGCAACGTGGTGGATGATGAAGTGCTTGGATCGATCGAATATGCGGTGGAACACCTTGGGGTGCAGCTAGTGATGGTGCTGGGGCATGAGAAATGTGGGGCGGTGTCGGCAGCGCTGGCGAGCGACAAGGCACCGGGGCACATTCAGAAGTTGGTGGATTCGATTCTCCCTGCGATCAAGGAAGCGCGGTCGCTGCCTGGGGACCAAGTACATAACTGCGTGGTGGCGAATGCGAAGCATGTGGCAATGCAGGTGAAGACCTCCGAGCCGATTCTGCGCCTGGCAGTGGAGACGAACCGAATTCAGGTGGTAGCGGCGAACTATCATCTGAACACGGGAGTGGTGGAGATACTGGACGGAATCAAACCGCAGCCCCCCGATACGAAAAAGAAGCCAGAGGTGATTACGGGGCGAGGCCCGGCCAGGATGGCGTCGGGCCACCACTAGGACGCGGCCTCAGAAGCGGAACCCGGCGGAGATCACCGGAGCGAGGCCGATGGCCACGCCAGGAGCCCAGACATAGGCCCGGAGGCCGGGGCGGACAAATCCACGCTCACCGACATCAAACGCGACGCCAACGCCGACGTGGGCGGCGATGAAAGTCCGCGAGTCGTTCGGCGAAGCAAAACGGTTCCCAGAATAGGAACGGTTGCGGACGCCGGCGCCGGCGCCAAGACTGGTCCAGACGCGAACCCGGTTCCAAGGACGGGGTTCGGTGTGGAGCACGATGCCGAACAAGTTGTGCCGCTGGCGGAAGCCGAAGTCGCCGGAGCGGCGGAACTGAGTGTATTCGAACAGCAGTGAACGCGTATCCCCGAGGCGGATTCCGAGATGGCCTCCGATCAGGGGGCGTCCGCCGGAGTTGTCGTCTTCGAGGAAGCCTCCATAGCCAAAGTGGCCACCGGCTTCAAAGCGTTCCTGGGCGGGCAGGACGAGAGTGCAGGCGAGCGCCAGCAGGGGGAGAGGCAGGAGTCTCATTGCTTATCTGAGACGCTTGAGGAACTTGCCGGAGTCAGCCAAGACAAAGGCGGAGCCGGTGGACTGGGCGAGGGAGGGGCCCCAGGCGACGCGCCATGCAGGGGCCAGTTGAGACTGCGCGGTCGCTTCGAGGAGGAAATACAGGGGTGAATCTGGATTTTTGTCGGCCATGTCCTTGATCTGTTTGTCGGAAAGAGCGGCTTCGAGCGCGGCGGGGGAATCCGTCTTGATTGCCTGGATGTAGAAGGGAGTCTGCTGGGCGCGTTTGACGAACGGCTGATCGGGTTCGTTAGAGACGCCGCTGCGAATGCCCTGGGCGTCGATGACGCTGTAAGCAAAGGTCTTTATGCGGCCCCTCGAGGGGGAGACAAAGCTCGCGCGCCAGGCAGGGAACTTGCCGTCCTTGCCGCGAAGGCTGTCGAAATCAATGCTCTCCAGCGTAAAGACCTGGACGTCGGGGGCCCACTGGCGGGCGGCCTGAAACATCATATAGGCGGCCGACTGCCCGCCGACGAGTTCGGGCGGCGGCGGGGGCGCCTTGGATTTCTTGGCAGTGGTGGGGGATGATGAGCAACCAGCCAGCAACAGGCCCGCGGTGAGCATAACGGAGAATAGGGTGCGCTTCATGGTTTGTCTCCTGTTCCCCTATCTTATCGCGGGAGGGGTGTTCTTTCCGACTACTTATGTCATAATGCCGATAATTCGCTTGCCACCGCATCAGATGAGGGGAAGTCCCATGAGAACCATGAAACTCTCCGTCGGGTTTTTCGCGATCACACTTGCGGTCGCGCTCACTCTGCCAGCAACTGGATTCCAGGAGTCAGCTCCGCCGCCGCCCGCGGGTGGGGGAGGCGGCGGCGGGACCCCCCCGCCTTCTGGAGGAGGAACGGGGGGCGGGGGCACGACTCCGGGTTTGCCAACGCCGGGTACACCCACTCGTCCGGGGCAAGGGCAGCAGCCCACGTTTCCGACGCCCGGCCAGGACCGCATGCCTCAAATGGAGATGGTGAGGCCGATTTTCCTTTCCGGCAAGGTCCTGACCACGGACGGGGGGCCGCCGGAGGACTCCGCGACAATCGAACTGGTTTGCAACGGCATGCCGCGTCCGATGGCTTACACGAATTCGAAGGGCAATTGGTCGTTCCAACTCGGGGGCGGCAACAACATGGTGATGCCCGACGCCTCGGTCGGCAACGCGGGGATGCCGGGGATGGGACAAGGCGGCGCACTGGGCGACAACTCGCCGTTTGGCGGACGTGGCGGGCAGATGGGAGTGAGTGAGCGCGATCTCGTGGGGTGTGAAATCCGCGCAGCGCTGCCGGGTTTCCGGTCCGAGTCAGTACCGCTGGCCGGACGGAGGCTGCTGGACAACCCAAACATCGGAACCATCCTGATGCAGCGACTGGGCAAGGTGGAAGGCTATACAACCTCGATGACCACCGCCAATGCTCCGAAGAACGCCAAGAAGGCGTATGAGAAGGGCATGAATTTCGCGAAGAAGAAGAAACTCCAGGAAGCCGAAGCGGAGATCCAGAAAGCGGTGACGGAGTATCCGGCGTATGCGCTCGCCTGGTTTGATCTGGGACGGATTCAGGAGGCGCAGGACCGGCGGGAAGAAGCCAAGGCGTCCTTCGAGAAGGCGATTTCGGCCGATTCGCGTTTTGTGAATCCTTATCTGCACCTGATGCAGCACAACGTGATGGCGAACGACTGGGAGAGACTCGAACAGACGACGACGGCGCTGCTAAAGCTCAATCCGTACAACTATCCGCAGGCCTGGTATTACAACAGCGTGGCGCACCTGCAGTTGAACCAACTCGAAGAAGCGGAAAAAAGCGCGCGCGAGGCGTTGAAGACCGACGAGCGCCATCAGTTTCCGAAGATCAGCCATGTGCTGGGGATCATTCTGGCGCAGCGGCAGCAATTGCCGGAGGCCCTCGAACATATGAAGGGCTACCTGGAACTGGTGCCGAACGCGAACGACGCGCAGCATGTGCGAAACCAGATGCTGGAGATCGAGAAGTTCTTGAGCCAGCAGGCGGCTAATCCCCAGTCGGCTCCGCCCGAAGAATAGCGGCCTCGCGGCGGAGGTAGTCGCCAAGGCGAAGGAGGCCCCGGGCGGGAGCGACGAGATCAGTTCCGCTGGCGGCAACCCCAAAGCGGATCAGGCCGGCGATGCGGGGATTGGCCCAGCCAATTGGCAAAGCGGCGCTGCGCACCAGCCAAGGCGGAGTGTGCAGAATGCGGGGCGGGCGGCCCAAGGCCTCAAAAGGGAGTTCAGCAAGGCGCAGGCGGGAAAACACTTCCGGGCCGCCAAGGACAGTCTGGCATTCACCGGAATCGAGGGCATCGACGCAGGCCATGGCCACTTCCACTTCGTGGACAGGATTGGTGCGCGCATGTCCAGGGCCGGCAACGAAGCCGATGCCGCGGCGCGCAAGCGGCAGGAGCGCAGCAAACATGGCGAAGAAACCGGTGGGGCGGATAACGCAGTGAGAAATGCCGCTTTCGGCGAGGGCCTGAACAAAGCGTTCATGGGCTTGGGCGTATTCAGTGTGCCGCAGAGCGAGAGCGCCGGCGAGGGACACGGTGATGACGCGGCGGAGGCCGGACCGGCGGGCCTCGGCGAGCAGGCGGAGGTGGGCAAGATAGTCAATCGACAGGAACGAGGAGCGGTCGTGCCAGTGGCCAAGTTGCATGGAGGCGCCGCTGGCGATGATCAGGGCGGATGCTCCGTCGCAGATTCCGGTCAGGGAGCCAAGCTGGAGGAGGTCGGCGGCACGGGTCTCATGCGCAGGAAGACCGGCGAGGCGGGCTGGATCTCGGCCCAATGCGCGGACCTGGATGCCTCGGGCGGCAAGCAGGGCCACGATTTCGCGCCCCAAGGCACCGGTGGCTCCGGAGACCACGACGATCATGATCGCGATATCTTCCGCGCTTTGAAGTAGGACTGAAGGCCGAAAACGACGAAGACGATGCACGCGAAGGCGGGCAGCAGTACCATCCACACGCTGCTCTTGTTCTGCTCGACCTTCAGGTGCTCCCGGTAGGCGGCGCTACCGAACAGGATTGCGCCGGCGAAAAAAGCAAAGGCCATGACTTCGTTCCAAAGAGTGCGGAGGGGCTTCAGAATCCCGGGGACGACGGTACGGAAAAAGGTCTTGGTGAGCGACGCCATGATGATGGACTGAGCTAGAGACAATCGTAGCAAGACGGGAGGCAGGCTCCGGGGTGTCGATGCTATCCTGAAAGTGCCGGAAACGAGGCGAACCATTGGAAGAGCGACTCAAACACCTCATGCAAGAGCTCGGCAACGCCATTAACGAATCGTTGTCGGACTCTGACCGCATTGCGGCTGCGATTGGGGAGATCAAACGCGCCGGCTACGACGTGTTTCTGGTGCTTGAAGCCACGATTGGTTTCAACAAGCGCGACGAGAACGCCGGAGAGGACGACGACGAAGACGCGGTGTTGGAGACACGCTTCGAGTCCGACTACAGTGAGGGGGCGGGCGAGGGCCAGGAATCGGCACGGCTGAAGTGGACCGCGCAGGACCAGAAATTCCTCCGTGCGCTCAAGATTTCGGTGGACGACGAAGGTCGTTAAGTACGCGTCCGGCGGTCAAAGCAGTTCCCGATATACATTCCAGGTTTGTTCGACGGCACGGCTCCAGGGGAATTGCCGCGCGCGCGTGTAGCCAAGCTGCCGATATCGGTACCTGAGTTCTTCACTGGCGATCAGGCCATCAAGGGCTGCGGCGATCTCCTCTTCGTCGCGCGGATTCACGAGCAGAGCAGAATCCGCACAGACTTCTTCGAGAGCGGTGCCGCGCGAGGCTATCACAGCGGCGCCGCGGGCCATGGCTTCCAGTGCGGGGATGCCAAAACCCTCGTCGAGCGAGACGAAGGCGAGAACGGCGGCGCGGGCGTAGAGGGCTTCGAGTTGGCGATCGTCAATCCAACCGGTAATCTCAATGCGTGCGCGGCAGGGGCTGCCGGCAACCCTCCGGTGGACTGCTTCGGCGCCATAGCCGTCTGAACCGGCCAGTACCAAGCGCCAGTCTGGAGGGGCGGCGCGTTCGAAAGCGCCAATCAGGCGGACCAGGTTCTTGCGGGTTTGCAGCGCTCCGACGTGGAGGATCAGCGGCTCGCGGGCAAGATCTGAACACGGACCGGCGAAACGGACGCCATGGGGGATGACGCGGAGGCGGGCGCGCTCGATGCCGAGCAGGGATTCGACCTGGGCGGCGGTGAAGGCGCTGACCGTGATGATGAGGTCGGCGCGCTCGGCGGCTGCGCGGGCCTGTTCGGCAAAGCGCGCGCGGAATTCCGGGGTGGAGTACTCCGCGGTGAGGACGAACAGGTCGTGGAAGGTACAGACGGCCCGGGGGAAGCGAGCGGAGGGGAGACGCTGGTTGAGCCCGTGGAAGAGCCGGCAGGAGCACCAGGGACGGCCTTCCGTGAGCAGGCGGGCGGAAAGCGCGGAGGCGCGGAGGCCACGCAGAAGGCGGTGGGGGCGGTAGCAATGGAGGAAGCGGGCCTCGGGGTGGGCGGCAGCGAGGCCATGGACGAGTTCGCGGGAATAAACGCCGACGCCGGACAGGTTCCGGCCCACGCTATACGTGGCGTCCAGGGCAATGGTCAAGAGGCGATCCGGTACTCCTTCAACTTACGGTACAGCGTTGTGCGCCCGATTCCCAACAGGTGGGCAGCCATCACGCGGTCTCCCTTGGTGAATTCGAGGGCCTGCATGATGGCGCGGCGCTCCATTTCCGCAAGGGGTACGACAGGAGCGACGATGGGCTGAGAGGGCTGCATCGGGGGGGCCTGGCTGCCGGGAGTGGCGAATTCTGCGTCCTCGGTGGCGGCCCGGAGGGCTTCGATGCGACGGGCTTCGGTGGCGTTGAGTAGCGTGGAAGGGGCGTCGGCACTGTGGAGCAGGGGGCCGGTGTTCACGGCCACCATGTGCTGGATGCAATTTTCGAGTTCGCGCACGTTGCCGGGCCAGTCGTATTCCACCATCATCTCCATAAGGTCGCTGGAGATGGTGTGGCCGTTGCCATACATGGCCAGGAAGTGGTGAATGAGTGCGGGCAGGTCGTCGCGCCGCTCACGCAGAGGCGCAAGGCGCATGGTCACAACGTTGAGGCGGTAGTAGAGATCCTGGCGGAAACGGCCCTTTTCGACCTCACTCGGGAGGTCACGATGGGTCGCGGCAATCATGCGGAAGGATGACTTGCGGACCAGCAGGCTGCCAACGGGCCGGAACTCCTTTTCCTGGAGAACGCGGAGAAGCTTGGCCTGGAGTTCGAGCGGGAGTTCCCCGATTTCGTCGAAGAAGGCGGTGCCGCCGTCGGCTTCTTCAAGAAGGCCGATCTTGTTCGACTGAGCGCCGGTGAAGGCCCCCTTGACGTGGCCGAACAGCTCACTCTCCATCAGGGTGCCGACAAGCGAAGAGCAATCAACCACGACGAAGGGGCCGCCAGGGCCGCTGCGGTGGATGGTGCGGGCGACGAGTTCCTTGCCCGTTCCCGTTTCGCCGAGCAAGAGCACGGGCCACTGACCACGACCGAGTTTCTGCGCCAGCCGCATCACCTGCTTCAGGCGGGCCGATTGACCGACAAGTTCGTACGTCTTCCGCGGGGCTTCCGCTGCCATCATGGTCTGCAATACCCTTCCCAAACGGAACCGGCGCACCGGCCCTTAAAGTAGTAGTGCTTTCGGGAGAGAAAGTTCTCTCGGGAAATTTCAGTTCAGATTCCCCGGCAGCGGGGGGAACCGGTCAGGGATGAACCTCATCCCACCGGATGACGAGGGCCTGGCCGCTCACTTTGCGGATCTGCGAGGCAAGGGCAACGGCTGACTCATGAGTGGACTCACGGCCAACCAGCACCTGCCATTCCCTGGTGGACCCGGGTCTCGGCACGACCACAACCGGATCGTACCGCTTTTCGAGCGCCTGCTTCAATCGGCGGGCCCTGCGTTCCCGATTGAAGACGCCGGCTTGCACAGCGAAGACGCCAGAAGCGGGCGGCGGCGGGCCATTGGCGATCACCGTCACCCGAACGGGTACGATTCCCGGGCCGATCATCTCGATCTGACGGGCCGCCGCGCGGGAGAGATCGATGATTCGGCCCTCGATAAAGGGGCCACGGTCCGTGATGCGAACTTCGACGGACTTACTGTTGGTGAGATTCAGGACGCGTACCCAGGTGTGGAAGGGCAACGTGCGATGCGCGGCGGTTAACTGCTCCATGTCATAGATTTCGCCGTTGGCGGCGCGGCGGCCATGGTAGGGTTCGCCGTACCAGCTCGCGATGCCGGTTTCAGTTTGTCCCACGCGCGGGGGTGCGGGCGTTGCGGCAGAGGGCTTCCTCTTCGCGCAACCGGCGAGCAGCAGGAGGGCGAGCAGGGCCGCGGAACAGACTTGTGACTGGAAGTTCATCATCCAACAGCAGGCGGGGGCGCCAGCCTACTTCCCACTATATCGGCTACTTTGTTTGAAACAATCCCTTGATTTTTCGCTTCCTTTCTTTTGAGCGGCGCGAGCATTGCACTTTTCTCTTGACTCGCCTCGGGAACCAAGTTTATAAAGAGATCACACCACGGCCGCGCGCGGCCGTGAACTGATGTTCGGGAGAACAACTCAATGAAGCTTGCAACCAAGAAAGCAGCCGCGAAAACGGCCAAGAAGGCCGCCAAGAAGGCCGCAAAGAAGAAGTAACCAGAAGCGGTTGAAGTCACCGCGATGGGAACCAGCCAGCCGGCTCCGGGCGCTCCGGAGCCGGTTGTTATTTTTGGGGGTCCTTCTGCCAAAGCGCGACGCGGAATGTCTCGCCCATCGAGAACAGGAGCGTCTTGAGTTGCTCGCGGTGCCGCACGGATTCCGCTTCACTGCGCGCGGCGAGCGCCCGGGCGAAGTGGTCTGGCTCCCCAATGCGGAGGAGCCATTGCGCGAGGGTTTCGAAACGGACCAGGGTGAGCCCGGCGTCCCTGGCGCAGGCATGCAGGGCATCCCAATCGACATGGGCGGTCAAGTCCTGTTCGCCAGGGCGAGCGAAGATGTCGTCGAGAGGTTGATGGCGGCGGTAGGCCATCAGCGATCCCTGGGGGAAACGGCGGAGTTCGGCCACTGTGTAGCCGTAGTCGATGACCAGAACGAAGCCCCGGCGCAGCGGTGCGGCCATGGTATTGAGGGTGGCGCGCATGCGAATCGCGACTTCGCGCCAACGGCCTTCAGGAGCCTCCTCGTGGAAGTCCACCGCGGGGCCCTCCACCCAGCCGAAGCCATCGCCCACCCGGCCGACCCGCATGTCGCGCCACTCGCCGTTGCTGCGACGGAGCACGTCGACCGGCAGGGCGTCGAAGAGTTCGTTGGCAAAGGCGACACCTGTGTAGTCCTCCAGCGGAGAGCCACGGCCGGAGTCGACGGCGCGATAATTGAACCCGGCCAACGCGGGGGCGAGGTCGCTCCGGCCGGCACCCCACTCAACAACCGTGAAATCGGGGCCGTCGCCCAACTCGCGATGTAGGTCAGCGAGCGCAGTGGCGACCAGGCGGCCAAATACGGGCTGAAGTTGAGAAGCGGTGTAGAAATCTCCATTTGGGCCGAAGGGGTCGCGAAGCGAACGATAGTAGCCGCAGCCGGGGTCGTAGAGGGCAATGTCCATGAAGCGGGAGAAGGCGATCGGCCCGTGTTCCTCAATTTCAGCGGCAATTCGGGCGGCGGCGGGCGTCACGCGGAGCCTTTCATCTGAGGATTGCGCAGGAATAGTTCACAAAGGTAGTCGTGCAGGCAATCATAGAGGAATTTCTGGAAGCTCCAGGGAAATTGGGGATGGGCGATGTCACGTTCGTGGACGGGGGCCGAGTAGTCATGAGCGCCTACCACGGGCTGCTTGAGCCGAATCAGAAGTTCGACGCCGCCCGCAGCGGTGCCGCGGGCATCGAAATCGAGCAGGAGATGGTCATAGCGATCGAGTTGCTGCTTGACACGCGCCAGAGAGTCCATGCTTCCTTTGAGTGTATAGACTGGAACCATGGCGCTGCCGGCTACGGTTCGGGTGAGGCTCAGTTCAGAATCGGCCGGGTATGTGGCGATGACCCCCGTCGTGGTGCGGGATCTGCCGCTGGTGGAACTGCTCGAGCAGGTGGCGGCGGCTCTCGGACCGGATCCGGAGCGGATTGGCGGCATTCTGAAGCGGGGGTCGCTCGTATCCGGCGCTTCGCGGTTCCGCTGGGAGGGCTGGATGCCGGATGCGGCGGAACTCGCAGCCGCCGTGGCGCTCTTGCCGCGGGCCGAACCCGGGCGGCCGTTCTGCGCGGAGGCGTGTGTGGCGGCGATTCTCAGCGGGCCCGGCCACCGTTATGAGTTGCAGCGCGAACTCGCGGCGCGCCGCCGGCTTCTGCGCCGGCGCTCCTTCTGGGACTCGCTCATGCTTCAGGCCGTCGCGCCCCGCTACGTCACCTACCTCTACCGGGAACGGGCGGACCTGTACCGTGTGCCGTTGGACTCAGACGCCGTGGAGATGCTCCGGATTGCGGCTCCGCTGCTCCGAGATCACGCTGCTGCGCGTCATGTGCGTCTGGGGCGGTTCAACACGCTGGACCTGCTCACCACGCGCTGAGCCACTACAATCAGAAGGAGCATCATGAGCCGTGTCCTGATGGTGGCCTCCGAGGCCACACCATTCGCCAAGACGGGCGGACTTGCCGACGTGCTCGGCGCCCTGCCCGCCGCCCTGAACGCCGCTGGGGATGAGGTGGCGGTGGTCATGCCGCGATACCGCCAAATCCCCTATCACGCGACTGAAAGCGCGTACGATGGGCTCCAGTTGTATGCCGGCCGCCACGCCTGGAAGGTAGATATCCGGACCCTGGTCCGCAACGGCGTCCGTTTCTACTTTGTGGAGCATCCCCACCTGTTCGACCGCGATGGGCTTTACGCCCAGCGGGCCTTCGATTACTGGGACAACCACCGGCGGTTTGCCGTGTTGGCGTTAGCCGCGCTGGGCGTGGTGGAGACCCTGTTTCCCGCCGACGTGATTCATTTCCACGACTGGCAAGCCGGGCTGGTGCCCGTCTATTTGAAGGACCAGCAGTGGAACAATCCGCGATTCGCTGGTGTCAAGACCGTCTGCACGATCCACAATCTGGGCTACCAGGGCCGGTTCGGCAAGCAGGTATTTCCCGATCTGGGCCTGAATGAGGGCTGGTTCCGGGCGGACAATCTTGAGTTCTTCGGCGACGTCTCTTTTCTCAAAGCCGGCATCGTCAACGCGGACTGGGTGACCACGGTTTCGCCCACCTATGCGCGCGAGATTCAAACTCCCGAGGGGGGCTTCGGCTTTGACGGCATTCTGCGTACCCGCTCTGCCAGCCTGTCCGGGATTCTGAACGGGGTGGATTACAGCGAGTGGTCCCCCGAGGTCGATCCCTTTATCGCGGCTCCCTACTCCGCTGAGAACCTGGAAGGCAAGCGGGCCTGCAAGCTGGATCTGTTGCGCGAGTTCAATCTGCCCGCGGACAACCCGGAACGTCCCTTGATCGGCATCGTGTCACGATTCGCCCACCAGAAGGGGTTCGACCTGGTAGCGGGCGTGGCCCAGTTGTTCGCCGAAGAAGATGTGCAGATCGTGATCCTGGGGTCGGGCGAGTGGAAGTACGAGCAGATCTTCAACGAATGGCAGCGATGGCTACCTGGGAAGGTGGGCGTTTGGATCGGCTACAACAATAAACTTGCACACAAGATCGAGGCTGGCGCGGACATGTTCCTCATGCCTTCGCTCTACGAGCCCTGCGGATTGAACCAAATCTACTCCCTGCGCTACGGTACGGTTCCGGTGGTACGGGCTACCGGCGGTCTGGCGGACACCATCCAGGAGGATACCGGCTTCCGGTTCTGGGATTATTCCGTGGGTGCTCTCTATGACGCATTGCGCGCCTCGCTGGGGGCGTATCGGAATCGCGAGCCGTGGATCGAGCGGATGCGGCGTTGTATGGCCAAGGACTACTCCTGGGACGCGTCGGCGCGGGAGTACACCGACCTATACCGGAAGATCACCGGCCGCGCGGGCTGAATCCTTCCCCCGGAGCCGCGCATCTTGATTTTTGGAGAGTGAAAGGAACACTTTTGAATGGCTGGTAAGAACACACACGAGTTTAATGACGCTAACTTCGACCAGGACGTGGTCAACTCGGAGACGCCCGTGTTGGTGGATTTCTGGGCCGAATGGTGCGGACCCTGTAAGATGATTGCCCCCACCGTGGACGCCTTTGCCGACGAGTTTGCCGGCAAAGTGAAGGTCGGCAAGGTGAATGTCGACGAGAACGCGGGCACTGCTCAGCGTTTCAATATCCGCGGTATCCCCACGTTGCTTCTATTCAAGGGCGGCAAGGTGGTGGACCAGCGGGTGGGTGCCGTGGGTAAGGGCGAATTGACCAAAATGGTCGAGCCCCACGTCGGCTAGTCCGCAGTCCCATTGGATCAACGAAATGGGGACCGGGCATGCAAGCGCCGGTCCCCATTTTGTTGCTGCGCCAAGGACTCAGTAGATTTTGCTCGTTAACGCACCTTCGGCCGCACTCCCGACCAGAGCGATGTATTTGGCCATCACGCCTACGCGGTATTTTGGATCGGGGCGTACCCACTTGGCCCGCCGTGCCTCCAGCGTGGCACCATCCACCTCGAGATCGATGGTCCGCTTCTCGAGATCGAGCGTCACCGTGTCGCCCTCCACCACCAGGCCAATTGGCCCACCGTCGTACGCCTCCGGTGCAACGTGGCCGACCATGAAGCCGCGCGTCGCCCCGCTGAAACGCCCATCGGTCAGCAAAGCGACGGAGTCGCCCAGCCCGGCGCCCATGATCGCGCTTGTCACGCCGAGCATCTCGCGCATCCCAGGGCCGCCTTTGGGACCTTCGTAACGGATCACCAGCACATCATTCGCCTTGATCTGGCCGTGCGTGACCGCGGCCATCGCATCCTCTTCGCAATTGAAGACGCGGGCCGGACCCGAGTGCCTCTTCCGCTCGATGCCGGTGACCTTGATGACGCAACCGTCAGGTGCAAGCGACCCACGCAGAATCACCAGCCCGCCGGTGGATTTGATCGGATTTGAGAGTGGGCGGACCACCTGCTGACCGGGGACTTCTTCGGCGCGTTCGGCCTCCTCTCTAAGCGTCCGCCCGGTACAAGTCATCGCCCCTCCGTCGGCGAAGTTGCCCTCGACGAGGCGTTTGGCAATCACGCCGATTCCCCCGGCTTTATCCACATCGGCGGCCACGTATTGGCCCGCCGGCTTCATGCTGACCAGCAGCGGCGTGCGGTCGCTCAGTTCATTAAACTCATCGATCTTGAGATCCACGCCAGCCTCGCGCGCCATCGCCAGCAGGTGGAGAACAGCATTAGTGGACCCGCCCGTGGCCATCACGCTCGCTATGGCATTCCGGAAAGAAGACTTGGTGCAGATGTCTCGCGGCCGGAGTTCACCCTTGACCGCGTCGAGGATCACCTTGCCGCAATACGCGGCTACGGCGTGCTTGCGTCCATCCACCTGCGGCACCATCGCGGTGTTAAGCGGACTGAGGCCGATCATCTCCATCACTGTCGCCATCGTGTTCGCGGTGAACTGGCCGCCACAGGCGCCGGGCCCCGGGCTGGCAACATTTTCGATGTCCACAAGCTCCTGCTCGGTGATGCGGCCTGCCGCGCAGGCGCCAACCGCCTCGAACACATCCTGGATGGTGACATCCTTGCCCTTGTACTTGCCGGGCAGGATGGAGCCTCCATAGAGGATCACGCCGGGGATGTTCAGCCGCAGCAGAGCCATCGCCGCCGCGGGGATCGTCTTGTCACAAGCCACAAGGCACACCAGCCCATCGAAATAGTGACCACGGGTCACCAACTCAATCGTGTCGGCAATGGCCTCCCGGGACATGAGGGAGGTTTTCATCCCTTCGGTGCCCATTGTGATGCCGTCCGAGATGGCTATAGTATTGAACTCCATCGGTGTGCCACCCGCCTCGCGGATACCCCGCGCGACGTCGACGGCTAAGTCGCGCAACAACCAGTTGCAGGGCATTGTTCCGATCCAGGTGTTGGCGATTCCGATAATCGGCTTGCTCAGATCCTCATCGGAAAACCCGATTCCCTTCATGTAAGCGCGCGCCGGAGCGCGGCTCGGTCCGTGGAACAACGTGGGAGACTGCAGTTTCATGGCGAACAGCTATTGTATCGAACGGGGCGGACGCGGGAAGCGTCAGGCGCCGTAGGCCGCGGCGATGAGTTTCCGTAAAGTGGCCGCGTCGCGGGCGATGGCGTCCAGGCCGTTGGCGCTAGGGTATTCAACGTGCAGGGACAGCGGCCCGGCAAAGCGGGCCCGGGCGAACTGGTCGAAGCAGGTCCTCCAATCCACCATCCCCTCGCCTAATGGCAGCCAACGCGGACGCCAACGCCCGTTTTGTCGCTCCCACACCGCATCCTTCGCCGCCACCATCTTCAGCCGCGGCACCGCCAGTTCCAGCGTCACCCGCCACACCCCCACACCGCCTTCCAGCGTCGCATGGCCCGGATCGAGATAGTACCCCGCGAACCTTGGATCGGCTTCCATAAGCATCTCGCGGTACTCCCAGAAGCCCGCGCCTACATATGCCCCTGAATGGTTATGCAGACCCATCGCGACCCCGGCACGCCTGGCGAGCGCGAGGAGGCCGCGGAATCCCAGCCGCGCTTCGACAATCGATTGCAGCGCCGACCTGTCCGCCGCATACCGCCAATAGCCGGGCTTGAAATATTGGATGCCCAGACGCCTCATCGTGTCGATCGTGGGCCGGGCCGCGCGGTCTGCCAGCGACGTCAGATCGGTTGTGACCATGGGGACCGTGACGCCCGATTCGCGGATCGCTTCCACCGCTCGGGGCAGATCTTCGCTCACTCGCTCGGGGTCCACGTGGCCTTTGGGCCGGACGGTGAGGTCCACACCGTCAAATCCCAACTCCTTGGCCTTCACCCCCACCTGCTTCCAGTCAAACTGAGCGAGGTGCTTGGAAAAGATACAGAGCACGGGCCGCTGTCCTGCAGGAGGTTCCTGCGCGGCGACCTGCGCTGCGGACAGGGCGGAGAGGAACTGGCGGCGATCCATGCCTATCCTAATTTGTAAGGCGGCCGGTATTCGTAGCTGAGGTAACGGTTGGCGGCGTTGTTGTTGGTAAATCTCTCGGCGCGGGCGTCCCACTCCAGCAGTGAACGGGTCCGGAGGGCGATGTGGCCGATGATGGTGGCCGCCGTGGAGAGATGGCCTTCCTCGACGTCGCAGTGGCACTTTGCGCGTGTCTTCACACAGTCCAGGAAATTGCGTGCGTGCCAGGTGGTGTCGGCGCGCCCCGTGCCCTCTGCGGACTTCACTGGTTCGATGGCGGGTTTTTTTGACGGGCCATAGTTGCGTTCGAGATCGCGGTCAAGCGGTGTCCGCTGGCCGAAGAGAACCTCGGTGGTACGCTCCGGCACCACCTCCCAGCGCCCGCTTTGCAGGTACATGGTCCCCTTGGTGCCGCGGATCTCCAGTTCGGCATTGCGCGGGTTCGGCGGCGCCCCGTTGGCATTATATTGAGTGAAGATCACCAGACAGTTGTCGTATTCCCAGAGCACTTCGCAGGTATCCGGGATTTCGCGATTGTCGCCGACCGCGTACCGCCCTCCCAGCGCCGTCACCGCCTTTGGCGAACGCTCACCCAGCGCCATGCGGATGAAGTCCATGTAGTGAACGCCGAAGTTTGTGATCTGTCCGCCGGAGTAGTCGTAAAACCAGCGGAAGTTGTAAAAAGTGCGGTTCCGGTTGTAGGGTACTTTCGGCGCCGGCCCCAACCAGGCATCCCATTCCGCCTCGCCCGGCGGAGCCGAATTCGCCGGTGAGCCGATGCCGTTCGGCCACTCGTTCTGCACATGGTAGCCCTTGGCCACCGTCACTTTGCCAAGGCCTCCCGTCCGCACGAACTCGGCCGCCTCGCGGAGGGATTTGACGCTGCGCCGGTGGATGCCCACCTGAGTCACGCGTCGGGTTTCCGTGGCCACCTCGATCATCCGCCGGCCTTCTTTCACTGTGAGCGAGAGCGGCTTCTCCACATATACATCCTTGCCCGCGCGGCAGGCCTCGATGAACATGATCGCGTGCCAGTGGTCGGGGGTCGAGATCGCGACCGCGTCCACGTTCTTGTCGTCGATCACGCGCCGGTAGTCCTTGTACTTCGTGGGCGTCGCCCGCGACTTCTTCACCGCGAAATCCATGTAGTCCTCGCGCAGGTCGCAGACGGCGGTCGTCACCTGGTCGCCGTGTTCGAGGAAGGCATCGTGCACCTGGTCGCCCCGGTTCCCGAGTCCGATGTAGCCCATCCGCAGACGGTCGTTCGCCCCCAGGATCCGGCTGTAACTCAACGCAGTTGCCGTTGCCGCGCCGAACGTTCGCCTAGAAATCTCGCTCATTTCTTCATCACCTCCCGGTTGATTCGCTGGCTCCAATTCCATCACGTTTTTCGGTTCCGCGCATCTGGTTCTTCATTTATCTGAGACCACTCGCCTGTTACCTTGAAAGGATGAACCGCCTGTTGCCGCTCCTCGCTCTGGCTGTCACCATTGCCATGCTAGCCGAAGCCGCTCCCCGAAAGATCACTGTCCAAGGCCACCGCGGCGCGCGCACCGTCCGCCCCGAAAATACGATCCCCGCCTTCCAGTACGCCATCGACGCCGGCGCCGACCTGCTCGAACTCGACCTCGGCGTCACCAGCGACAACGTCCTCGTCGTCCACCACGACCAGACCATTAACCTCACCATCTGTGAGGGTCCCGAAGGCGAAACCGCCATCCGCCGCCTCACCCTCGAACAGGTCAAGCAGTTCGACTGCGGATCCAAGCGCGCCGAAGGCTTCCCCCGCCAGGAACTCGTCCCCGGCACACGCATCCCCACTCTCGACGAAGTCCTCGCCCTAGCCCCCGCGGGCGATTTCTGGTTCAACATCGAGATGAAGTCCAACCCCAAGCGCCCCGAACTCGCCCCCGAACCCGAGGAGTTCGCCCGCCTCGTCGCCGAAGCCGTCCGCAAGCACAACCTCACCAATCGCGTCGTCGTTCAAAGCTTCGACTGGCGCAACCTCATCGCCCTCAAGGCCATCGCCCCCGAAATCAAGCGCGCCGCCTTGTACGGCGGCCTGCCCAAGGATTTCGTCAAGATCTCCGAGGAGGCCGGCGGCACAAAAATCGTCTCCCCCCACCACCTGCTCGTCACCAAAAGCCGCGTTCAGAAGGCTCATCAGGCCGGCCTCGAAATCGTCCCCTGGACCGCCAACGCCCCAAGACAATGGGACAAACTGATCAGGGCCGGCGTCGATTCCATCATAACCGACGACCCCGCCGGGCTCATCGAGCACCTCCGCGGCAAAAAGCTACGATAAAGAATTGCCTGGCACGCTCCACGTTCATCAGGACTTCGTCAGCCACTACCTCGGCGCACACCGCCCGGTGGTTGTCTACACCCCCCCGGGCTATCGGAGCGACACCCGCCGCCAGTTCCCCCTCCTCATTCTGCACGACGGCCAGAACATCTTCGACCCGGCCACCGCGTACATTCCCGGCCAGCACTGGCGCGCCCGCGAGACCACAGACCACCTGCTCGCCCACCGCCGCATCGAACCTCTCATCATCGCCGCCATCTACCACGGAGCCGAAAAACGGATCTTTGAATACACTCCCACGCGCACCCGCCGACTCGGCGGCGGCGGCGCCGCCTTCCACGCCCGCATGGTCATCGAAGAACTCCTGCCCTGGCTCCGCAGCCGCTACCGCATCTCTCCCCGCACCTCCAACACCGGAGTTGGAGGCTCTTCACTCGGCGGCCTCGTCTCCCTTTACCTCGGCTTTGAACATCCCGAAACCTTTGGCCGCCTCGCCGTGATGTCGCCCTCCGTCTGGTGGGACAAGCGCGTCATCCTCCAGCACGCTGAGCGAATGCATAACTCCCGCCGCCCCCGCCTCTGGCTCGACATGGGCGCGGCCGAGGGCGAATCCCCCGCCACGCACCTCCGCGACGCCCGTCTGCTCAAGGCCATGCTGGTCGGCAAGGGCTGGCGCGAAGGCCGCAGCCTTTCCTACCACGAAGCCGACGGCGCACCCCATTCCGAGGCCGCGTGGGCCGCCCGCCTCCCGCTCGCGCTCGAATTCCTATATCCGCGGAAGGCCGCAACATGACGCGCGCCCTTCGCATTGGCATCGACGCCGGCGGCACCTTCACCGACTTCGTCATCCTCCACCCCGGCGGCCACCTCGAAACCTTCAAGCTCCGCTCGAACCCGCGCGCGCCCCACGAAGTGATCCTCGCTGGACTGGCACGCGCTGCCGCAGGCGCCACCGCCACCGTCATTCACGGCTCCACAGTGGCCACCAACGCCCTGCTCGAACGCAAGGGCGCGCGCACCGCCTTCGTCACCACCTCCGGCTTCGAGGACCTGCTCGAAATTGGCCGCCAGAACCGCGCCGCGCTTTACAGCCTCACGCCGCCACCCCGCCGTCTCCTGATTCCTCAGGGACTCTGCTTCGGCGTCACCGAACGTATCCACGCCGATGGCGCCATCGGACTCGCGCCCTCGCCCGCCGCGCTGAAGCGACTTCGCGCCGCCCTCGGGCGCGCCGGCGTCGAATCCATCGCCGTGTGCCTGCTTCATGCCTACCGGGACGGTCGCCACGAAGCCTTGGTCCGTGAAGCGTTCGAAGGCCTCGCCCCAGTCAGCCTGTCGCACGAGATCTGCCCCGAGTTCCGCGAATATGAGCGCGCGTCCACCACCGCCCTCAACGCCTATGTCGGCCCGCTCATGCAGCGCTACCTCTCCCGCCTCGCTGAATCCCCACATTCCATCCACGTCCTGCAGTCGAACGGCGGCGCGATGTCCGTCGCCGAAGCCGCCCGCTTCAGCGTTCGCACGATCCTCTCCGGACCCGCCGGCGGCGTCATGGGCGCGGTGGCCGTCGGCCGCGCCGCCGGCCTTATCCGTGTCATTGGTTTCGACATGGGCGGTACCTCCACCGACGTCAGTCTCGCGGACGGGCCCCCTCTCGAAACCCACGAAGCCTTCGTCGACGGACTCCCTGTCAAAACCCCCATGCTCGAAATCCATACCGTCGGCGCCGGAGGCGGATCCATCGCCCGCGCCGATGCCGGGGGCCTCCTCCGGGTCGGGCCTGAAAGCGCCGGAGCCGACCCCGGCCCTGCCTGCTATGGCGCGGGCGACCAGCCCACCGTCACCGACGCGCACGTTCTGCTCGGCCGCATTACAGCTACCCAACTTGCCGGCGGCGCGCTCCCCATCGACCCCACCCGCTCCCGCCACGCCTTCGAACCCCTCGCGCGCGCCCTCTCACTCCCGGTTGAGGAGACCGCCGCGGGCGTCCTCCGCGTCGCCAACGCCACCATGAGCCGCGCCATTCGCGTCGTTTCGGTCGAACGCGGCATCGACCCCCGCGGCTTCGCCCTCGTTGCCTTCGGCGGCTGCGGTGGCCTCCACGCCTGCGAATTGGCCGAGGAACTGGGCCTGACCACCGTCCTCGCCCCCGCCCTCGCCGGGTCACTCTCCGCACTCGGCATGCTGCTCGCCGACCGCATCCGCGACTACGCCGCCGGTGTTCTCGGCCAGCCCGATCCCGAATCCCATTTCGCCGCTCTCGAAGTCCAGGCCCGCGCCGAAACTCCCGGCGCCCGCCTCGATCGAAGTGCCGACCTCCGCTACGAAGGCCAGAGCTACGAACTCACCGTCCCCTGGCGATCCCGCGCCTCCGCCCTCCGGCTGTTCCACCAGGCCCACCACCAGACCTTTGGCTACTCGCTGCCTGAACGCACCGTTGAGATCGTTACCCTCCGCGTCCGCGCCCGCCGGCGCACACCCGCCACGCCGCTCACCAGATCGGAAGAGCACACGTCTGAACTCCAGTCACTGACCAATATCGT
>ERZ761609.837-NODE-837-length-32276-cov-11.716924_pt1 | contig 32276 bp, 29 predicted proteins | sample MGYA00511163_ERZ761609 | MGnify/ENA primary metagenome ERZ761609 (study PRJEB28899, sample SAMN02445070) | bioreactor sludge metagenome | biome: EBPR sludge | place: Australia: Brisbane, Thorneside Wastewater Treatment Plant | collected 2011-12-16 ...
ACCGCCCCGGCTCCGGCCGCGCAGCCCGCTGCGCAGAACCAGCTCGTCAACCTCAACACCGCCCCGGCGTCTGAACTCGACAAGCTGCCGCAGATCGGCGAGAAGCGCGCCGCCGACATCATCGCCAAGCGTCCCTACAAGGACTGGAATGATTTCGTTGCCAAGAACGTGGTCCCGTCCAACGCCGAAGCCGCGATCAAGGACAAGGTCCGCTTCCGCTAAGAGCATTCGGCCGGCGCGCGGTGTCCATCCGGACGTCGCCTTCGAGCCGCGCCACGTCACTTCGACCCTGCGCATCCTGGAACGGCCGGCTCAGCCCGGCCGTTTCCATTGTCGGTGGGCCCGGCTGAGTTCGGCCAGGCTGCGCAGGCGAAAGGCGCCCTGCCCCTCGACGAGGGCCAGTTCGTCGCGCCCGAGCCGCTCCGTCTTGCTGAGCAGGCTGGCCATTGCGGTCGCCGCCTGCCAGTGCGCCGCTCGGTTGTCTCCTGTCACCAGCCGATAAGCCGTGAACAGCGCGGCGAAGCAGTCGCCCGCGCCACTGAACTGGCGATCGATGCGGCGCGTCTCGATCACTTCGGTTCCCCGCGCGTCAAACAGCGCGGTCGCGACACAGGGCGCGGCAATCCCGCCATGCGTCACGGAGGTGACGACGGCGCTTCTGACGCCGCCCGTCAACCGCTCGGCCGCAGCGCGGAGCGACGCTGCGTCGCAGATGTCGATCCCCGTGAGAAACTGCAGTTCGAACTGGTTCGGCAGCAGGAAGTCCGCCAGCGGCACCAGCCGGTCGCGGATCGCGTCGGCGAGGTCCGGCCGGACGTACACGCCTTTGTGCGCGTCCCCAATCACGGGATCGCAGACATAGACAAGCGACGGGTTCAGCGACCTGGCACGCGCGACGACATCACGGACCACCTCGGCGATCGCGGCGGAGCCGAGGTAGCCCGTCAGGACGGCATCACAGGACGCAAGACTGCCATGCGCTTCCAGCCCTTCCAGAACTTCCGCGACATGCGACGCCTCGAAGACCCGGCCCCGGAAAGCGCCGTGTCCGGGGTGATTGGACAGTTGCAGCGTATGCACCGGCAGCACCTCGATCCCGAGGCGTTGCATCGGCAAGACGGCGGCGGCATTGCCAACATGGCCGTCCGCCACGTGCGACTGGATCGACAGGACGCGCGGCATCGCAAGTCAGCCTGGCAGGACGGCCGGCGCGCTCACCCGAGGCGAGGGAGCGCGCCCGATGCCGCCCTAGGCGCTCGCCTTTGCCACGAACCGCTCGACGAACGTCTTGTCGCGCCCGATCTTCGCGTCCTTCAGTTCGGCATCCAGTTGCACGAGCATGGCGTGGATCGACTGGTGCCCCGCCTCGCTGACGATGCCGTTCTTCGAGTAGCTGTCGCGAACCGCCGCGAGCGAGCGCATGTAGATGCCCTTGTCGCCGAGGTGGTATTCGGCCGGAACCGAATTGGCGATATCATCCGCCGAGGCGCTGCCTATCCACTTCAGCGCCTTGAACAGGCCATTCACGAGGCGCTGCGTCGTTTCCGGGTTCTTCTCGATGAAGTCGTTCTTCATGTAGAGGCACGCGGCGGGATTGGTGCCGCCGAACAGCGCCTGCGTACCGGCCTCGGTGCGGGTGTCGATCAGCACCACGATGTCGCCGTCGGCCTCAAGCTTGGAAATCACCGGATCGAGGTTGGAAATCGCGTCGATCTCGCCCTTCTTCATGGCCGCGACGGCCGAAGCGCCCGCACCGACACCGACCCAGGCCGCGTCCATCGGCTTCAGGCCCGCCTTCACCATGGCGAACTGCACGAGCATGTTGGTCGAGGAGCCCGGCGCCGTGACGCCGATCTTCAGGCCCTTCAGGTCAGCGGCGGACTTGACCTTGCCGGCAAGGTCCTTCTTGACCGCCACGACGATGGCAGGGAAACGGCCGAGTTCCAGCGTCGAGCGGATATCGATGCCTTTCGCCTGCATGCGGATCGTATGCTCGTAGGCGCCCGTCACGATGTCGGCGGAACCGCCCACCAGCGACTGCAGCGCCTTCGCGCCGCCGCCGAAGTCGGTGATCTCGACGTCAAGGCCCTGCTCCTTGAAGAAGCCCCTCCGCTCCGCGATGGTCAGCGGCAGATAGTAGAGCAGGTTCTTGCCGCCGACGCCGAGCACCAGCTTCGGCTTCTCCACGCTCTGCGCCCGGACGATGCCCGGCATCGCCACCAGGCCGGCGCCGGCCACCAGAAGTCCACGTCTCGAAATCCGCATCGTTTCCTCCAGAAGAGTTGGGCAGGCATCATGCCTGCGTCTTGATTTCCGTAGAGGGCCGCCATTTCAGGAGCCGCCCTTCGATCATCGTCACCAGGCCATCGATGATGACGACGAAAACGGCGAGGATCAACATCCCGGAAAAGACACCGGCGACATCGAACACGCCTTCCGCCTGATGGATGAGATAGCCGAGCCCCGCCGAGGAGCCGAGATACTCGCCGACCACCGCGCCCACCAGCGCGAACCCCACCGAAGTGTGCAGCGAGGAAAACACCCAGGACAGCGCCGCCGGCCAGTAGACATGGCGCAGCAACTGGCGTTCGTTCATGCCCAGCATCCGGGCGTTGGCGAGCACCACGGGGTTCACTTCCTTGACCCCCTGGTAGACATTGAAGAACACCACGAAGAACACCAGCGTGAAGCCAAGCGCCACCTTCGACCAGATGCCGAGACCGAACCACAGCGCGAAGATGGGCGCCAGCACCACGCGCGGCAGGGCGTTGATCATCTTCACGTAGGGGTCGAACACCGCCGCGACCAGCGGCTGGCGGGCGAACCAGAAGCCGATGACGATGCCGGCGGCCGATCCGATCACGAAGGCGAGGATCGTCTCCCACAGGGTAATGCCGAGGTGGCGCCAGATCGTGCCTTCCGCAAACACCTTCCAGGTCCGCCAGAACACATCGGCCGGCGTCGAGAAGAAGAATTTCATCACCTTCTGGTCGCCGATGAGGTTCGTCGTGGTCACCACATGCCAGATGGCGATGGCGATGACCGCGACGCCGACCTGAAGGACGAGGAGCTTGGCGCGGCTCATCATGCCGCCTCCACGTCGCGATAGGTCTTGCGCACCTCGTCGCGCAGCACGGCCCAGATCTCCGCATGCAGCGTGTGGAAGCGGCTGTCGGAGCGGATCTCGGCAAGATCGCGCGGCCGCTCCAGCCCGATCTCGAAATCGCCGATGATGCGCGACTGCGGCCCGGCGGCCATGATCAGCACGCGGTCGGAAAGGCCAATGGCCTCGTCGAGATCGTGCGTGACGAAGATCACCGCCTTGCGGTCGGCCTGCCAGAGGCCCGACAGCAGTTCGCCCATGATAAGCCGCGTCTGCGCATCCAGCGGTCCGAACGGCTCGTCCATCAGCAGGATCTTGGGGCCGCGCACCAGCACCTGCGCCAGCGCCACACGCTTCTTCTGGCCGCCGGAGAGCTGATGCGGATAGCGCTCGCCGAAACCCTTGAGGCCGACGCGCCGCAGCATGTCATGCGCCTTCGCCAGAGCTTGCGCACGCGGCAGCCCCTGCACTTCCAGACCGAGCGCGACATTGTCCTGCGCCGTCTTCCACGGCATCAGCGCATCCTGCTGGAACAGGTAGCCGGCCTGCGCGTTGATGCCGGCGAGCGGCTTGCCAAAGATCGTGGCGGAGCCGGTGGTCGGCGCGGCCAGGCCGGCCGCGACATTGAGCAGCGTCGACTTGCCGCATCCGGTCGGACCGACGATGGAAACGAACGCCCCGTCGGCGATGCTGATGTCCACCGGCGCGACGGCGTCGTACCGTCCGCCATCCGCAAGGACGTAGGAAATGGAAACGCCATCGAACCGGATCGCCGGCTCTGCCGTGTTGTTCTGGTTCGACGCCACGCCTTCTCCCCTGCCCGGCTCTTCTGGGCCGGCAGCGTCAAGAAGTAGAGAACCGGCAGGCCGACCGCAAGCACCGGCTGCATTCGCGCTTGGGATCGCCGGTCGTCTCGCCTATCCTGCGGCGATCCTCCACCGGGATGAACATGCGCATGAGCCGCCGCAACACGATCCGCGTCGCCACCTTCAACGTCGAGAACCTGTTCACGCGCCTGGCATTTCCCGATGCCATGCCACCCGAGGACAATCTCGTCGGCGCCTACCAGTTCGACAATCCGGAGGAACTGAAACTCGCCCGTCGCATTGTCGAGGCTGCCGCATCCGATGACAAGCGCCAGCTCACCGCGCTTGCCCTGCATGCCTGCCGGGCGGACATCGTCGCCTTGCAGGAGGTGGACAGCAAGGAATCGCTTGAGGTTTTCTACCAGCGCTACGTGAAGCGGATGATCGAGCCTGAGGCGGCCGCGGAGAAGAACGAACTGCGCCGCGAAGCCCGCCGCGCTGGCCGCCGGCCGGAGGATTCGGACCTGTTCGCCGTCGATCGCCGGCACTACTACGACTGGCGCGTTGTCCTCGACGGCAACGACGGGCGCGGCATCGATGTCGGCGTCATGTCCAAGGTCCCGATCCGGGTGCGCACGCACGCGCACCGGACCTTCCAGGAGCTCGGCGTCTGGAACGAGGACCTGAAGAACTACCGTGAAAGGATCAACGGTCGCGAGCGGCGCCTGACGCAGAACGATCGGCTGTTCCGCCGGGATTGCCTGGAGATCGACCTTGAGGTCGGCAGTCGGCCGCTGACGCTCTACGTCTGTCACCTCAAGTCGATGAACCCCTCGCGCGAACTGACCAGGCCCATGCGCAAGGCCGAGGCGCTCGGCATCCGCCGGCTGATCGAGGACCGCTTCGGTCGGCATGCGCGGGACGCCAACTGGATCATCTGCGGCGACATGAACGACTTCACCGAGGTGGATGGCCTGCCGCTGCTGGACGACACCGGCAAGGTGGCGCCGCACGGCCTGGAACCATTGTTCGCCGACGGGTTCAGCGAGAACATCGTCCGCCGGCGCGAACCGGACGAGCGGTGGACCACCTATCACGGCCCGGAAGACCAGTATGCGCAACTCGACATGCTGCTGGTCTCGCCGGCGCTCGCCAAGGCAAATCCCGATGCCGTCCCGGACATTATCCGCATGGGACAGCCGTATCGTGCGCGCCGCTATGAAGGTCCGCGGTTTCCGCGCATCGGCTGGGACCGACCCAAGGCGTCCGATCACTGTCCGGTGGTGGTGGAACTGGCCATTCCCTAGGCGCCAGTCACGCCGCCTGCTTCGCCTTGAGCCTGTGCGCGGCCCGCGCGTAGCCGCCGTCGGCACCGTCAATGAAGTGCACATGATCATTGCGCGCCGCGGAGGGGACGAAGCAGGTGACGATCGCCGCGCCCTGGCGATGCAATCCGAAACGCGCCACGCCGCTGCGCTCGGCCTCGGCCAGCAGCGCCTCGAGGCGGTCGGCCAGCGCGGGCGTACAGTCGAGCGTCAGCTTCAGCCCGTCGTCATATTTCCGGAAATCGGCGTTGGCCACGAGATCGCGACGGTAGCGGGCCGGATCGAAGGCGCCAACGGTCCAGTTGCGGGCGAAGATGAGTTTCTGAAAGGCGATCAGGCCGCGCAGGTAGAGCCGCGCCAGGGCCGGCGCCCGCCGCCAGACGGGACGGGTCAGGGCCTCGTTCACGGCGCCGTCCGGAGGCCAACGCACGCTAATATCCTCCGCCAACGCCACCGGACGCGCGGCCTGCCCGGCTTCCGAGGCCAAGCCCAGAACCTTGCCGACCACCGCACGAAACTCCGCATCCTCGCCGTGGGCCGGCGACAGGATCAGCGAGACGATCACGCCGTGACGCGCCGGGATCGGGCTCCACCGGCAGGACAGGCCGGTCAGATCGGGCGCATCACCCGGCGCGGATGGCGCAACGGCATAGGCGCCGCGTTTCATCTCGGCTTCCGCATGGGAGAGGCCCCCGCCCCGGAACATGGCGTAGGCGATCGATGCAGACGCGGCGTGCCGCGCCACGGCAACGTCCTTTCCCGCCGCACGCAGATCCGAAACCGGGATCAGGGCCGCGCGCAGGGCAAGACCGAGCGCTTCCTCGACGAAGCGGATGGTTTGCCCGAGAACGGCGCGCGCCGCGCTCTCCTGTGTCCCGGGAATGGCGAAGCTCGCGCCATCGCCGCCGAAAACGAACGGAAAGCTCCGGCCGGGGAAGGCATTCGTCAGCGCGGCGATCACCGTCGCGCCGGCCATGTTCACGGACTTGTAGCGCCCGGCGGCGATGGCGCCGGTGGAATCGACCACGTCGGTCACGCCAACCAGCCAGTCATGCGGCAGCGGCACATAGGCGGCCGGTTCGAGCAGGGCGCCGAAATCCGCTTCGCGCGGCAGGTCGTCATAGAAACGCGTCATGCCGGGGCTCTCCGTTGCGGCCTATCAGATACGCGATCGCGCCAACGAAAAAAGCCCCGCGCGACGGCGGGGCCTTTCACGTATCCGACAGGTGCCGGTGACCGACCGGCGACGCGGGATCAGTTGCGCGCCTTGTCGACGAGCTTGTTCTTGGCGATCCACGGCATCATCGCGCGGAGCTTGGAACCAACCTCCTCGATCGGATGCGCATCGTTCATGCGGCGCGTGGCCTTGAACTTCGGCTGGCCGGCGCGGCACTCGCGGATCCACTCCGAGGTGAAGGCGCCGGTCTGGATGTCCTTCAGAACGCGGCGCATTTCGGCGCGCGTCTCGTCGGTGATGATGCGCGGGCCGGTCACGTACTCGCCGAACTCTGCCGTATTGGAGATCGAGTAGTTCATGTTGGCGATGCCGCCCTCGTAGATGAGGTCGACGATCAGCTTCACCTCGTGGAGGCACTCGAAGTAGGCCATCTCCGGGGCGTAGCCGGCCTCGACCAGGGTCTCGTAGCCGGCGCGGATCAGCTCGACCAGACCGCCGCAGAGCACGACTTGCTCGCCGAACAGATCGGTTTCGCACTCTTCCTTGAAGTTGGTCTCGATCACGCCCGAACGGCCGCCGCCCACGCCGCAAGCATAGGACAGGGCGATGTCATGCGCGTTGCCGGAAGCATCCTGGTGGATGGCGATCAGGCAGGGCACGCCGCCGCCCTTCTGGTACTCGCCGCGCACGGTGTGGCCCGGGCCTTTCGGCGCGATCATGATCACGTCGAGCGACTTCTTCGGCTCGATCAGGTTGAAGTGCACGTTGAGGCCGTGCGCGAAGGCGATCGCCGCGCCGTCGCGGATGTTGGGGGCGATCTCGGTGTTGTAGATGTCGGCCTGCAACTCGTCCGGCGTCGCCATCATCATGACGTCGGCCCATTTGGCGGCTTCGGCCACGGACATGACCTTCAGCCCGTCGGCCTTCACCTTCTCGGCGGTTGCCGAGGTCGGCTTCAGCGCGATGACGATGTTCTTGACGCCGGACTCCTTGAGGTTCAGCGCATGGGCGCGGCCCTGCGAACCATAGCCGACGATGCAGACCTTCTTGCCCTTGATCAGATTCAGATCGGCGTCGCGGTCGTAGTAAACGCGCATGGGATGGGAACTCCTGTCAGATGTCATAAACGGAAGGGAATTTCGACGGCGCTTAAAGGCCTAAGTTTCGGCCCGGTCAAGCGGGAAGAGCAGCAGCAGCTAAGGTTTGCCATCAAGCAGCATCGGGATGAGCGAGACAATCAGCGCCGCCGCCATGCACCCGTTGAACAGGCGCAGACGAACTGGATCACGCAGCCAGCGCTGCATGGCGGTGCCGAACAGGACCCAGACGCTGATGCTGGGCGGATTCACGATCCCGAAGACAAGGGCAATGGTCAAGGCGTTCACAACCACGCTGTCGGTGATGGAATAGGTCGAAACCGCCGTCACGACCATCATCCAGGCCTTGGGATTGACCCACTGGAAGGCCGCTGCCTGCAGGAAGGTCATCGGCTTGCCGCGAGACGTCCCTTCGCCGACCGGACCCGATGTGGCGATCTTCCAGGCGAGCCACACCATGTAGCCCGCCCCGGCGACCTTCAGCGCCAGATAGGCAATGGGAAAGCGCTCGAAGACCTGGCTGAGGCCTACGCCCACCAGCGCCGTCATCACCATGAAACCGCAGCCGATGCCGAGCATATGCGGAATGGTGCGGCGGAAGCCGAAGTTCACCCCTGAAGCGAGCAGCATCAGGTTGTTCGGCCCCGGCGTGACCGAGTTCACGAAGGAGAAGACGAGGAGCGCCGCGAGTGTCGCCGACGCGGACATCTAGAGACCCCCGGCACCCCGCGTGATGGCCGCGATGCCGGTGCGCGCCACCTCGACGAGGCCGATCTGCCCCAGCAGCGAGACAAAGCGCTCGACGTCGTCGCTCGTTCCGGCGATCTCAAAGATGAAGGAGCCGAGCGTGGCGTCGACGGTGCGGGCGTTGAACGCGGTGGCAAGGCGCAGCGCCTCCATGCGATGCTCGCTGCGCGTCGCGCCCTCCTGCGCCACCTTGACCAGCGCCAGTTCGCGCTCGATCGCGCTGCCGGAGAGGGTCAGGTCGACGACCCGGTGCACGGGAACGAGGCGGTCGAGCTGCGCCTTGATCTGGTCGATCACCTCCGGGGTGCCCCGCGTCACGACCGTGATGCGCGAGAGGTGCTTCTCGTGCTCGGTCTCGGAAACCGTGAGGCTTTCGATATTGTAGCCGCGGCCGGAGAACATGCCGGCGATGCGGGCAAGCACGCCCGGCTCGTTGTCGACGATGATCGCCAGGGTGCGCCGTTCCACGCTCTGGTGCCGGGATGGGTCGGAATAGTGGGATTTCATGGCTCTCGCTCGCTCAAATGGGTTGGGACGCGGCCGCGCCGCAGATCCAGGTCCGGAACAGGTCGAAATCGATGTTGCCGCCCGACAGGATCAGCCCGACGCGCCGGCCGGCAAGCCGCGTCGTTTCCTGCATCGCGGCGGCAAGGGCGGCGGCGCCCGCCCCTTCGGCGATGTTGTGCGTGTCGGTCCAGTAGGCCCGCGTGGCAACAGCGATCTCATCATCGGTGACCGTGACGATCCGCGCTGCGCCCCTCAGGATGATCGCCAGCGCTTCGCCATCCGGTACGCGCGTCGCCATGCCGTCGGCCTTGGTGTTGGCGCTGTTGGTGGAAACCGCGTGGCCCGCGGCCATGGACAGCGCATAGGCCGGCGCCTCGGTCGACTGAACGCCGACGATCTCCGTCCTCAGACCCAGAGCGTCCCGCGCGGCAATGCACCCGCAGATGCCCGAGCCCTGCCCGATGGGTACATAGAGGACGTCGAGATCGGGATGCGCGGTGAGCAGTTCCAGTGCATAGGTCGCAACCCCGCACATCAGGTCCGGATGAAAGGACGGGACCATTTCGAGGCCCCGGTTCTCCGCCAGGCGCCGCGCCTCTTGCCGCGCTTCCTCGAAGTCGCTGCCGTGCTCGATCAGGTCGGCCCTGAAGGCGCGCATCGCCGCGTTCTTCTCGATCGAATTGCCGCGCGGGACAACAATCGTCACCGCCACCCCGTGCCGGCCACCGGCGAAGGCGAGGCTCTGGCCGTGATTGCCGCGAGTCGCCGAAACGACGCCGGCGACCTGCGGGCGCTCGCGCTTGAGCCGGTCCATGTAGACCAGTCCGCCGCGCACCTTGAACGCCCCGGTCGGGGTGTGGTTCTCGTGCTTGACCACGACCTCGGCGCCCAGCCGCTGTCCGAGCAACGGCCAGGCATACTGCGGCGTCGGCGGCATGGCGGCGCGAACGACGGCGTGCGCCTGCTCCAGATCGGCGAGGGTGGGCCTCATCGTCACACCAGCTGCTTGCCCTTGGCATCGATGATCTGGCCGGTGTCGCCCTCGAAATCCGGCAGGATCATCTCATTGTGCGCCTTGCCCGAGGGGATCATCGGGAAGCAGTTCTCTTCCTTGGTGACAAGGCAGTCGAAGATCACCGGCCCGGGATAATCGATCATCTCCTGGATTTTCGCGTCCAGTTCCTTCGGATCGGAACAGCGGATGCCCTTGGCGTGATAGGCCTCGGCGAGCTTCACGAAATCCGGCAGCGCCGCCGAATAGCTCTCGGAATAGCGTCCGCCGTGCAGCAGTTCCTGCCACTGCCGCACCATGCCCATGTACTCGTTGTTCAGGATGAAGATCTTGACCGGCAGCCGATACTGCGCCGCGGTGGACATTTCCTGCATGTTCATCAGCACCGAGGCTTCCCCCGCGACGCAGACGACCAGCGACTTCGGATGGGCGAGCTGCGCGCCCACTGCCGCCGGCAGGCCGTAGCCCATGGTGCCGAGACCGCCCGAGGTGAGCCAGCGGTTCGGCTCCTCGAAATGCAGGAACTGCGCCGCCCACATCTGGTGTTGCCCCACTTCGGTGGTGAAGTAGGCATCCCTGCCCTTGGTCAGCGCATAGAGGCGCTCGACGGCATACTGCGGCTTGATCTCCGTCTCGGAGCGCTTGTAGGCGAGACAATTGCGCGCGCGCCACTTGGAGATCTGCCCCCACCAGGCCTTCAGCATCTCGGCGTCGGCCTTGTGCTTCTTCTCCTTCCAGATGCGCACCATCTCGACGAGGACGCGCCCGCAATCGCCGATGATGCCGATATCGACCTTCACGTTCTTGTTGATCGAGGACGGATCGATATCGACGTGAATTTTCTTGGACTTCGGCGAGAACGCATCGATGCGGCCGGTGATCCGGTCATCGAAACGCGCGCCGATGTTGATCATCACGTCGCAGTCATGCATCGCAAGATTGGCTTCGTAGGTGCCGTGCATGCCCAGCATGCCAAGCCATTGCGGATCGGCCGCCGGGTAGGCGCCGAGCCCCATCAGCGTCGAGGTGATGGGGAAACCCGTGGCGCGCACCAGATCGCGCAGCGCGGCCGATGCCGCCGGACCGGAATTGATGACGCCGCCGCCGGTGTAGAAGATCGGCCGCTTGGCCTTCGCCATGAGGTCCACCGCGCGCTCGATCAGCGCCATGTCGCCGTCCACCCGGGGGCGATAGGTCTTGTGCTCGGAATTGGTCGGGCGGGAATACTTGCCCCGGGCGAATTGCACGTCCTTGGGAATGTCGATGACCACCGGGCCGGGGCGCCCGTTCGCCGCCACGTAGAAGGCCTCGTGCAGAATGCGCGGCAGGTCCTCGACCCGCTTCACCAGATAGTTGTGCTTGGTGCAGTGGCGTGTGATGCCGACCGTGTCCGCTTCCTGAAACGCATCGGAACCGATCAGATGCGTCGGCACCTGCCCCGTGATGCAGATCAGCGGGATCGAGTCCATCAAGGCATCGGTCAGCCCGGTAACCGCATTGGTCGCGCCGGGACCGGACGTCACCAGCACGCAGCCAACCTTTCCGGTCGAGCGGGCGTAGCCTTCCGCCGCATGGGCCGCGCCCTGCTCGTGCCGCACCAGAATGTGCTGCACCTTGTCCTGCTGGAACAGCGCGTCGTAGATGGGCAGCACCGCGCCGCCGGGATAGCCGAACAGGTGCTCGACGCCCTGATCCTGCAGGGCGCGGACCACCATTTCCGCTCCGGTCATCGTCTCGCTCATCTCGTTCTCCTGCCTGCTCGTTCACATCATCGGTTTCGGACAAAGAAAAAGGCCCCTGAGGGGCCTCGGATATGCGCCGGCGTCGGGACTATCGGGCCTAGACCCGTCCCACCTCCGGCGCATTGCATACAAGAATGATGAAAGCCATCGGCCATCTCCGTCGGCGCGGACACTAGGAAGCGTTTGCGGCGCCGTCAACTGACAAATCAGGTTTTTCGCCTCGCAGGCCGGCCCGCACGCTTGGCGAAGTCCGCGCCGTGCGAAGCCGCCGGCCTGACAGCAATGCAACCATTTGGAAATAACATGTGCGATATACATCTAATACGTGTATTTTCACAACGGGTCGCTTTCAGGTGTACGTCTCGGACATCGAGGATCATCTGCGCACGCCGGAGAGCCGCGAACTGCTTGCCCGCTATCGGCAGGCCCAGCGCGCCGGCGGCCTGCCGCATGTCCGCCTGATCGACAGCGTGACCATGCGCACGATCGGACGCGACCTGACGCTGGTCGAGAAGAACGCCCACGGAGAGTTCGAGTATCTCTACTTCGGCGAGGCGCTGCAACGCCTGACAGGATCCGACCTGACCGGAAAGTCCACGGCCCATCAGTCGCCGCAGTCCGGTGCAAGCGCGCGCCGGACCTTCCTCAAGACGTTGGAGCTGCGCGCGCCGCTGTTCGCCATCGACAGGGAGGCGGAAAACGGACGGGTTCACCTCTGGGGCCGCCTGCATCTTCCGCTCGATGACGGGCGCGGCGGCATTGTCATCTGCTCCTACAACCGTCCCCGCGAATACAGCGATGAACTGCTGCGCGAAATCCTCGATGCGGCCGCCGACGGCATCCTGGCGGTGCGCGCGACGCGTGATGGGCATGGGAACGTGATCGACGGAGCCGTCCTGGCAGCCAACGCGCCCATGCTGGAAATGCTCAGGCGCGAGCAGCAGGACGTTCTGGCCACTCCCGTCAGCCGCCTGTTCCCCGAGTTGCGCAGGGAAGGTCTGTGGGAACAGCATGTCGAGGTGCTGCAAACGCGCCAGTGCTTGTCCTACGAGGCCGTCCTGGAACGGGGTGGCACGGCGCGCTGGTATCGCATCGTCGCCGCCCCGATGAACGACGGGCTGGTGATCAGCTTCACGGACATCACGGAGCTCAAGCAGCTCAACATGATGCTGGAGGAGCAGAGAAAACGGCTGACCGAGGAGATGGAGCGCCGCACCCTGGTGGAGCAGGAACTGTGGAACCTCGCCCATCTCGATCCGTTGACCAACGTCGCCAACCGGCGGTCGATGAAGGAACAATCCATCGCAACCTTGAAGCTGGCCGCCAGGAACGAGGTCAGCTGCGCCATGATCGTCATCGACATCGACTACTTCAAGCGGATCAACGACACCTACGGCCACAGTGCCGGCGACAAGGCCATCCAGGCCGTCGCGACAGCAGCCCAGTCCTGTTGCCGCAGTCAAAGGGACATCTTGGCCCGAACAGGCGGCGAGGAATTCGCGATGCTCCTGTACGACGCCAATGCGACAACAGCCATCGCCATCGCCGAGCGTCTGCGTCAACGAATCGAGCAGATGACGATTTCGGATGGCGCGAACGCGTTCACGGTCACCATCAGTTGCGGTGTTGCGGAAAGCCGGGAAGGGCTGGGGTATGAGGAGTTCCTCGTCGCCGCCGACCGGGCGCTGTACAGCGCCAAGAACGACGGTCGCAACCGCACGCACACCGAAGAGGGCCGCAAGGCCGCCTGAGACGGTTCAGGCCGGCGGCACCAACCCGCCGAGCGCCGGGACGGACTCCGCCCAGATCCAGTCCGGCATGAACTTGCGCGCCCAGGTCAGCTGACGCTTGGCATAGCGGCGCGTGTCGCGCTGTCCCAGCCGGATGGCCTCATCCAGGTCCAGCGCGCCGGCGAGATGGGCCACGAGATGCGGCAGGCCATGGGCCTTCATCACCCCACGATTGGCCGCAAGGCCAAGCGTTGCCAGGTGTCGCACCTCCTCCAGCGCGCCCTGACCCATCATCTCGCGAAACCGCGCATCGATTCTGGCAAACAAGGCATCGCGCGAAGGGTTGAGGAACAGTCCCTGCCAGCGCCCGGGGGCGAGCAGCGGAACGGACTGATGCGACTGCCACCACCGGGAGATGGGCGTTCCGGTAGCCTCGAAGACTTCCAGCGCGCGCTGGATCCTCGGGCTGTCGGCCGGGCTGAGGCGGGCTGCGGCTTCCGGATCGCGCCTGGCCAGTTCCGCATGCAGGTCCGCGCCGTGCCGCGCCAACCCCTCGACCCGCTCGCGCACCTCTTGAGGCACCACGGGCGTTTCGGCCAGCCCCGTGGTCAGCGCCCGGAAGTACAGCCCCGTGCCGCCGACGATAACCGCGACCCGCCCAGCCCGCTTGAGATCGGCCAGTACCGGTGCCGCATCGCGCAGGTAGTCGCCCACCGAATAGGCGCGCGCGGCCGGCACGATCCCATACAGACGGTGGGGAACGCGCGCTTCCTCATCCCGCGTCGGCCGCGCGGAGAGCACGCGGAGATCCGCATAGACCTGCATGGAATCCGCATTGACCACCGTGCCACCAAGCGTTTCCGCCAGCGCCAGCGCAAGAGCGGACTTGCCGCTGGCCGTAGGACCTGCGATCAGCACGGCGTCAAGCGCGCCGGCGCGGCAGCGCCGGGCTATCTCCGAAAGGGCTTCCGCCGGTTCCATGCTGTTCGTCGCGACACTCATAGCCAATCCATCGACTCCGGTGCTGGAGGAAGCGCACTTGCGCGCCGCAGCGCAAGGCCTACCTGATGCCGATGCGGCGAAATGGCTGGCGCCAGGCATCGCCGCCGACCTGACCTTCGAAGCCGACAACCACTTCGACTGTCGCGGCGCGGCGCTCGCCGTCCAGCTGATGCTCGCGGGCCTACCGGCGGACGTCGTGGTTCAGCCGGCGGCCACACGGCGCAAGCGACTGCTGGTGGCGGACATGGATTCCACCATGATCGGCCAGGAGTGCATCGACGAACTCGCCGATTTCGTTGGCCTCAAGGACAAGGTTTCGCAGATTACCGAACGGGCCATGCGCGGCGAGATCGCCTTCGAACCCGCCCTTCGGGAGCGCGTGGCGCTGCTGAAGGGCCTGCCCGCGACCATCGCGGACAGGATCATCGCCGAACGCATAACGCTCACGCCGGGCGGCGCCGAACTGGTAAGGACCATGCGTCGCGATGGCGGCGAGGCCTGGCTCGTTTCGGGCGGGTTCACCCTGTTCACCCGCAAGATCGGCGCCTCGATCGGCTTCACCGCCGACCGGTCCAACGAACTCGTTCTGGACCAGGGCCTGCTCGCGGGCCGCGTGGCGGAACCGATCCTCGGCAAGGAGGCCAAGCGGTTGACCCTGATCGAGGTGCGCGAGCGGTTGGGATTGGCCGCCCATGAGACCCTGGCAGTCGGCGACGGCGCCAACGATCTGGACATGATCCGCGAAGCCGGTCTGGGCGTCGCCTTCAGGGCCAAACCCGCCGTGGCGGCCGAAGCCCATGCCCGGATCGAACATGCCGACCTGACCGCCCTCCTCTACGCGCAGGGATACCGCAGGGACGAATTCGCCCTGTAGAGCATGGTCGTTTCGGGTGCCTTTCGATCCTGGAGGACACAGCGAAAGGGCGGCCTTTCGACCGCCCTTTCTACTGTCTGCTGAATGCCGGCCTGTACCAGGCGACGGACAGGATCACTCCACCGGCAGCGTGATGTAGCGCAGGTCGCCGTTCGCGTTCGCCACGTAGAAGAGCGCATTGGCGCGCTTCTCCTTCTTCAGTTCATCCAGGCGGCTCGATACCTCCGCAACGGTCTTGACCGGCGTGCGCTGCACCTCGACGATCACATCGCCCGGCTGGATCATGCGCTCGGCAGCGCGCGATCCCGGCGCCACGCGTGTGATGACCACGCCATTGACGCTGTCCTTGATGTTGAACCGGCGGCGCAGATCGGGATTGAGAGGAGACAGATCGAGACCGATCACCGTGCGCGAGGCATTGCTGTTGTTGCCGGAAGACGGCGCATTGCCCGGCGCGGCGCTGGCGCGACGGTCATTGTCCTCCAGGCGGCCGATCTTGACCTGGCGGATGACTTCCTTGCCGCCACGCAGGATGACGACATCAACCTGCTTGTCCACCGGCGTCTCGGCGACGATGCGCGGCAGATCGCGCGACATGCGCACATCCTTGCCGTCGAACTTGATGATGACATCCTCACGCTCGATTCCCGCCGGCTTCGCTGGGCCCTTGTCATCCACGCTGGAGACGAAGGCGCCGCGCGCCTTGCCGATGCCGAGGCTCTCGGCCATCGCGTCATCCACGTCCTGAATGGCAACGCCGAGCCAGCCGCGCCGGGTCTCGCCGAACTTCGTGAGCTGGTCCACGATGCCCATGGCCATGGCGGACGGCACGGCGAAACCAATGCCGATCGATCCGCCGGTCGGCGAGATGATGGCGGTGTTCACGCCGATTACGTCGCCGGCCATATTGAACAGCGGGCCGCCGGAGTTCCCCTTGTTGATCGCCGCGTCGGTCTGGATGAAGTTGTCATAGGGACCGGAGCGGATATTGCGATCCTTGGCCGAGACGATGCCAGCCGAAACCGAGCCGCCGAAGCCAAACGGATTGCCGATCGCCATCACCCAATCGCCGACCCGTGCCTTTTGGGAATCGCCCCACTTGACGGCTTTCAGCGGCTTGTCGGTCTTCACGCGCAGGACCGCGAGATCAACCTTCGAGTCCTTGCCGACCACCTCGGCCTTCAGTTCGGTGCCGTCGTTGAACACCACCGTCACCTCGTTTGCGTCGGCGATCACGTGGTTGTTGGTCACCACGATGCCGGAGGCATCGATCACGAAGCCGGACCCCAAGGAGGACGAGCGCTGCTGCGGACGGCCCTGCTGGCCCTCGCCGCCCGGCCCGCGCCGATTGAAGAAGTCGTTGAAAAGGTCTTCGAAAGGCGATCCCGGCGGCAACTGCGGCATGGGAACCGAGCGCTGTTGCACCGTCTGTGACGCCTTGATGTTCACCACCGCGTCCATGACGCTGGCGGCCAGATCGGCCAGCGATTCCGGCCCTCTGGCCAATGCCGCCGGCACCTGCGTCAGAAACAGGCTGGCACCGAGCGCGATGGTCGCGACGGCCCGCGTCGCTCGGCTGGCCCTGTTGGCCAGTGTGCCGCGAACGCTACGCATAGGAAGAGTCGACATCTGTGTCCCTCTGGATTCTGTCATGGTCGCCCCGTGACGGGCTGTGATGAAGGTATCAATTGCGGCCAAAACGCGTCAAAGCCATAGTCATATAGAAAATTGTGTCACTTTTCACGCGGCCTTGATCAACCACAGCAGCGCGACCCCGACAACCGCCGACGCAAGCCCGGCGATGCGCATCGCGCCTTCCGGCAGGTGACCGGCCTGCTGCATGGCCCGCTTCATGGCCGATGGGAATGCGGCGCAGACGATTCCCTCGAAGGCCAGCACCAGTGCGACGGCGAAGACAATATCCCGAATGGTCGCCTCCGCCGCCGCCGGCTATTGCTTTTTCTCGCCATTGGGCGCGCGCGCGCGCCCCTTGGGATCGTTCAGATAGCGGAAGAAGTCGCTGTCCGGCGTCAGGATCATCTTCGTGTCGCCGGCGCGCAATCCGGCCTCATAGGCCTGCATCGACCGCCAGAACGCGAAGAACTCGCCATCCCGCCCGTAGGCATCGGCCAGCAGCTTGGTGCGCTCCGCATCACCCGAGCCCAGCGTCTCGCGTGCCTGGCGTTCGGCTTCCGCCCGGGTGACGACGACGTCGCGGTCGGCGCGCGCCTTGATCCGTTCCGACGCCTCGACGCCTTGCGCGCGATACTCCGACGCCTCGCGCTGACGCTCCGTCTGCATGCGCCGGAAGACCGCCTGGCTGTTCTGCTCCGGAAGATCGGCGCGACGGATGCGCACATCGACAACGCCGATACCGAGGGCCTGGGCCTCGCGGTTCAGTTGTTCCTTGACCTTGAGCACCAGGCCGGCGCGCTCGTCGCGCACCACGGCCGCAAAGCTCGATTCGCCCAGAACGCGGCGTAGGGACGAATTGAGCAGCGTGCGCAACCGGTCCTCGCCCGCCGCGATGGAGCCGGACGTGGCCTGGAAGAACTGCAGCGGATTCTCGATCCGATAGCGGCTGAAGGCATCGACGACGAGACGCTTCTGGTCCGACGTGATGACTTCCTCCGACGCCGATTCGAGATCCAGGATGCGCTTGTCCAGATGGATGACGGACTCGAAGAAGAACGGCGCCTTGAAGTTGAGCCCCGGCTTCACGACCACGCGCTGCGGCTTGCCGAACTGCGTGACAATGGCCTGTTGCGTCTGATCGACGACGAACACCGACGTAAAGGCCGCAGCCGCGGCGACGCCGACCACGCCGGCGATGATGGGGTGCAGTGCCATTAGCGTGGCGCTCCCTGCGTGCCGGAACGGCGATTGAGTTGATCAAGCGGCAGATAGGGGACGACGCCCTGCCCGGCCCCGGACTGATCCAGGATCACCTTGTCCATGCCGCCATAAATGCGTTCGATCGTTTCGAGGAACAGGCGCTGGCGCGTCACTTCCGGCGCCTTCTTGTATTCGTCGTAGAGCTTGACGAACTGGGCTGCCTCGCCGCGTGCGCCGGCAATCATCTTTTCCTTCTCCGCTTCGGCCCGCTGGATGATGCGGGCCGCCTCGCCGCGCGCTTCCGGCACGACCTTGTTGGCATAGGCCTGCGCTTCGTTCTGCGCGCGCTCCTGATCGGCGCGGGCCGCCTGCACGTCGCGGAAGGCATCGATGACCTGCGCAGGCGGGTCGACCTTCTGCAACTGAACCTGCTGGACCGTGACGCCGGCGCCGTATTCGTTCAGGACTTTCTGCATCAACTCCTGAACGGCGCTCTCCGTCGTCTGGCGCGCGCCGGTCAGAACCGGGATGACGTTGGACTTGCCGATCACCTCGCGCATGGCAGCTTCCGCGACAGCCTTCACCGTCGCTTCCGTGTTGCGCATGTTGAAGATGAAATCCTGCGGCTTGCGCTCATCGACGCGCCACAGAACCGTGAAATCGATATCGACGATATTCTCGTCGCCCGTCAGCATCAGGCTTTCCTGCGGCACGTCGCGCCGAAGCCCGCCGCGCCCCATTTCGGTGCGCATGCCGATTTCGACGGACTGCACGGCAATCACCGGCTTGTCCACCCGCCCGATGGGCGCTGGCCAGTTGTAGTGCAGACCGGGCGGCGCGACATTGCGGAACTGGCCGAACACGCGCTCGATGCCGATTTCGTTCGGGCGCACGGTGTAAATACCGGTCGCGAGCCAGACGAGCACGCCGGCGACCGCAATCAGCGCGACGCCAATGCCGCCAACGCCGCCGCCGCCTGGCACAATGCTCTTCAGACGGTCCTGTCCCTTGCGGAAAATATCCTCAAGATCCGGGGGACGGTTGCCGCCCCCGCCGCCACCACCACCGCCACCTTGCGGGCCACCGCCCCAGGGGCCGTTGTTCTTGGGCTGCCAGGGGCCGCCGCCGCCGGTATTGTTGCTCCAGGGCATATAGTCCTCGTTTCCGGGGAAAACTCGTTGCGTCGATATAGGCAAGCGGCGGGAGAACCGCAATGCGCTCCATCGTGGGGAAGTGGTGACTTTCGGCAAAAGGTCAAGGATCGGCAAAGCGCAAGCTTCGTGTCAGGCATCCGCCCGCACGTAGGTCACGAAGGTGAAAGCCGTCTCGTCGCCTGGCCCCGGCGCATGCGCCTCTCGTGCCGCGACCTTCCAGAGCGTCGGGTCGAGCGGTGGAAAGTAGGCATCCGCAACGGGCGCCAGGTCGACCTCGGTGATCTCGAGCCGATCCGCAATCGGCAGGAAGCGGGTGTAGATTTCTCCCCCTCCCGCGATGATGACGTCGGGAACACCGAGTTTTTCCGCCTCCTGCCGCGCCAGATGCAACGCCGCCTCCGGCGAAGCGGCGACCATCACGCCTGCCGCGGCGAAGGCGGGGTCGCGCGTGACGACGATCGTCGTGCGTCCCGGCAACGGCCTGCCGATCGAGTCATACGTCTTGCGCCCCATGATCATGGGCTTGCCTAGCGTGATGCGCTTGAAACGCTGCAAGTCGCTCTTCAGGCGCCAGAGCAACCGGTTGTCGCGCCCTATGGCTCCGTTGCGTGCGACAGCCGCGACCATCACGAGCGTCGTCATGCCGTCACCTGGCAGGATCGGGCGGGCGCGAAGACGCGTCGGCTGGCGAAGGCGCGCGCGGCGGTGGGGACCGCAACTGGCGACGCACCATCGCCAGCGGATCCAGTGTTTCCGCCTGCTCCGCGCCGAGCGCCAGCCGCGTCGCGCCCTTGAGCAGCGCCATCTTGCATCCCCCCAGCGCCGGCAGCACCAGCGCCAGAACCGCAATCGCCGCAACTCGCATGATCGCCCCTTTCGCCATCAATGGCGGCAGCCATGGGCGCCTGCCGATGAACGGCGGCCGAACTCACACCGCCACCGGCGCCTTGATGGCGGGATGGAAGAGGTAGTTGTCGATGCGGATGTGCTCGAAGCGGAAATCGTCGATATTGGTCACGGAGGGGTCGAGCCAGAGACGTGGCAACGACTTCGGTTCGCGCGTCAGCTGGAGACGGGCCTGCTCCAGATGGTTCGCATAGAGATGCACATCGCCGAAGGTGTGCACGAAATCGCCGACCTTCAGGCCGGTGACCTGGGCCACCATGTGCGTCAGCAGCGCATAGGAGGCGATGTTGAAGGGAACGCCCAGGAACAGGTCCGCCGACCGCTGATAGAGCTGGCAGGACAGCCGCCCCTCGGCCACGTAGAACTGGAACAGGCAGTGGCACGGCGACAGGGCCATGAACGGGATATCGGCCGGATTCCAGGCCGTGACGATCAGCCGGCGCGAATCCGGGTCCTTGCGAATCCGGGCGATCACCTCGCGGATCTGATCGATGTGTCGCCCGTCGGGGGAATCCCAGTTGCGCCACTGTTTGCCGTAGACCGGGCCAAGGTCGCCGTTCTCGTCGGCCCATTCGTCCCAGATGCTGACGCCGCGCTCCTGCAGGTACTCGACGTTGGTGTCCCCCTTCAGGAACCAGATGAGTTCGTGAATGATCGACTTCAGATGCAGGCGTTTGGTTGTCACCAGCGGAAACCCGTCCGCCAGGTTGAAACGCATCTGCGCGCCGAACAGGGAGCGCGTCCCCGTGCCGGTCCGGTCCGCCTTGTCAACGCCGGTTTCCAGAACCAGACGCATCAGATCAAGATAGGCTTTCATCGTCAAAGCCTATCCCGATTCCGATTCTGCTGGAAAGCGCGTCCTTCACCCTGTGGAAAGGACGGATCGCCCTACTTCGGATGGAAAGCGCTGAGCTGCTTGAAGTGCTCGGCGATGAGGTAATAGATGGTGATGCGCGACTTGGTCCGGTCGCCCTTCATCTTCTCGCCCTGGGCTTTCACGACCGCGACCAGATCGGCGTCCTTTTCCTTGCGGCCGAGCTTCTTCTTGCAGAAGCCTTCGACGACGCGCGCCACCTCGTCGGGATCGGAGACGGCGACATAGCGGGAATCCGCCTTGCTCATCACCAGCGCATAGGTTTTCGCCATGCCGGCGACCGCCTTCTCGTCGACCGAGGCAGTGTACTTCTTGATGTCGGCGATATGGTCTTTCAATTCCATGTCAGGCCTCCCGGCGGAATCGAGTTTCGACGGCTAAGACCTTATACTTCTCGACAAAATCGGTCCAGAGCGCCTTTGCCGCCGGTCCGCCGCATCGTGGCCTTTGCAATGCCACGTCCGAGCGCCTATATTCACCGTGCCGTCCTCGGACGGCTATGGCGATAAACGGCCATCGTAATAAACCCATCGGACCCGGGGGCGGTACCCGGCGCCTCCACCGGAACGCAAGCCTGAACGGGATGCGCTGCGGCGGGGGCGAAACAGGATCGACGAGGGCGTAAAGGGTGGACTTTTGCCCGGCATGATACCGCCGTTATCGGGTCAAACCTATAGTTGCGAATGACAACTATGCTCCGGTTGCTCAGGCCGCGTAATGCGGTTTGAAATACCGAACCAAAGTCCTTCGGGGTAGCACCTGAAGGCGGGGCCGGGAGGCGCCTGGCAACAGAAGCCTCCCACTTTCCCCGGCCTTGCGTCGCCGCATTTCCCCTTGCGCGGGAATCTTGCTAGCCTCTTCCGATAGATTCTGACGTCGCGAGCGAAGCCGTTCATGTCCACCGACCTCATCCGATACGACGTTCTGGTTCAGCAGGCGCTTCGCGGCGTGGTGCGGAAGGTGCTGACCGATGCCGCCAAGGAAGGTCTTCCCGGCACGCATCACTTCTACATCTCGTTCAATACCGACGCTCCGGGCGCGAAAGTCTCCGCACGCCTCAAGAGCATGTATCCCGACGAGATGACTATCGTCCTCCAGCACCAGTTCTGGGACCTGTCGGTGAGCGACACCGGATTCGAGGTGTCGTTGTCCTTCGACAAGATCGCCGAGCGCCTGGTCGTTCCCTTCGAGGCGGTGACCGGCTTTTTCGACCCCAGCGTCAAATTCGGCCTGAAGTTCGAGGCGGCCGAGGTCGCGCCGGAGAACGACGATGTGGCAACAAAGCCCGCCGCAAAGGGCAAGGGCAAGGCAGCGAAGAAGCCCGATCCTGAGGCGGAGGCTCCACCTGAGCCGGCGCGCATCGGCAAGAAGCCCGCAAAGGCCCCTGCGGCCGAGACAAAGTCCGAGCCGCCCGCCGAGAAACACCCGGACGACAGCGAAAAGCCCACGGCGCCAGGTACCGCTGAAGTCGTCAGCCTCGACGCGTTCCGGAAGAAGAAGTAGCGGCGCGCAGCGCCGGTTCCGCCACAGCGCTGTCGCAACGTCGAAGCCCGCTTGCTAAACCGTTTCAAGTGAACGCACGGTCACTTCAGCCGCTCAATCTGCTGTTCTTGCGCACATTCTTCACGCGAACCGGTATCCACTGCGCTTGAAAATGCTCCAGAAAGTCGCAGTTTCCTTGCTCCGCAAGACCTGAGAGGGTCACCCCGCCGCCCGGCCTGCCACGCGGCCCGAAAAGATGCAGCCGCCGAGGAACGTGCCTTCCAGCGCGTTGTAGCCGTGATAGCCGCCGCCGCCGAAGCCCGACGCCTCACCGGCCGCGTAAAGTCCGGCAATCGCCGCGCCCGATCCATCCAGAACCCGGGCGTCCAGATCGGTGTGGATGCCACCCAGCGTCTTCCGCGTGAGGATGTTGAGGCGGATGGCGATCAGCGGGCCGTTCTTCGGGTCCAGGAAGCGGTGCGGCTTGGCCGTGCGCACGATCTTGTCGCCGAGGTAGCGCCGTGCATTCTGGATCGCCATGATCTGGAAGTCCTTGGAAAAGGCATGGTCGAGCTGGGCGTCGCGCGCCTCGATCTGGGCCTTGAGGCGGTCGTGGTCGATCAGGTCCGTACCCGTCAACGCATTCATGCCAGCGACCAGATCGCGCAGATCGTCCCGCACGACAAAGTCCTTGCCGTGCTTCAGGAAGGCCTCGACGTTCGGATGCGCGCCGCGCCCGCGCCGGCTCTTCAGCACGGACAGCCAGCTCTTCGAGGTCATGTCCGGGTTCTGCTCCGAGCCGGACAGGACGTACTCCTTCTTGGCGATCGCCTTGGTGAGCACGAACCATGAATACTCGTGACCTGTGGCGAGGATGGCCTTCAGCGTACCGAGCGAATCAAAGCCCGGCAGACACGGTGCCGGCAGCCGTTCTCCGCGCGCATCGAACCACATCGACGATGGCCCCGGAATGATGCGGATGCCGTGGTTTGGCCAGATCGGATCCCAGTTGTGCAGGCCTTCGGTGTAATGCCACATGCGGTCGGCATTGATCACCGCGCCGCCCGCCCGCTGCGTGATGCCGATCATCCGTCCGTCGACATGGTGCGGCACGCCAGCCACCATGTGCTTCGGCGCCGGTCCGAGGCGTTCAACCGGCCACGACTTGCGCACAAGATCGAAATTGCCGCCGATGCCGCCGGACGACACGATCACCGAATCCGCGCTGAACTCGAAGTCGCCGACGATGCCGCGTCCTGACTGCTGGCCACGCCCGACGCGGCTTTCTTCCAGCCGCTCGCCGGCGACGCCAGCGGCGCGGCCATTTGTCATAACAATTCGGCTGACCTGATGTCGGCACTTCAGCACGATCCGTCCGTCCGCGACATGCGCTCGCACCCGGCGCTCGAACGGCTCGACGATGCCTGGCCCCGTGCCCCACGTCAGGTGAAAGCGCGGCACCGAATTGCCGTGACCGGACGCGAACCCGCCGCCCCGTTCCGCCCAGCCCGGCATGGGAAACCACTTGACGCCCTGCCCCGCGAGCCAGGAGCGCTTCTCGCCTGCAGCGAAATCCACATAGGCCTCGGCCCAGCGGCGCGGCCATTCGTCTTCCGGTCGGTCGAACTGTGCAGAGCCCAGCCAGTCGCGCAGGGCGAGCTCGCGGGAATCCCTGATGCCGAATCGCCGCTGTTCGGGGCTGTTGACGAAGAACAACCCTCCAAGCGACCAGAAGGCCTGCCCGCCAAGGGAATTCTCGCCCTCCTGTTCGACCAGGATCACCGACTTGCCTCGGTCTCCCAGTTCCGCCGCGGCGACCAATCCGGCAAGCCCGCCGCCGACGACGATCACATCCGCCTTGTCCACCTGAGCCTCCCGAAGTTTCCGGCACCCGAGACAATGCGGGCCGCGAGGGTGCAAGTCAAAACACTGGCGGTTGCGCCGGATGCGCAACATCAGTTAAGTCCTGAACCATCATGCTTCAGTTCCCCTTCGACAAGCCCGAAGACGGTGCGCCCGTCGAGATCGCGGATGGACTCCATTGGGTCCGCTTCACGATTCCCTACGTGCTCAACCACGTGAACATCTACCTCCTGCGCGATGGTGATGGCTGGCTGGCCATCGACACCTGCATCGACTACCCCGTCGCCCGGCATCTCTGGACAACCTTGCTGGAGCGCTTTTCGCCGCTGAACCGGCTGCTGCTCAGTCATTTCCACATCGACCACACCGGAGCGGCAGGCTGGCTGCACGAGCAAACGGGCTGTCAGATCCTGATGTCGCCGGTCGAATACGCGCTGATGGAGCGGTTCCGCGCGCCCTGGAGCGCGGAACTCATTGAAAGCATGCGCACCAATTATCTGCGCATGGGTTGCGGCGCGCAGGAGGCGGACGAACTCGCCCATGCCCGCTGGGTTCCCACGCGTCATTCCGGCTCGACGCCACGTCTCGACGTTCCGCTGTTGCGGGGCGATGAAGTGACGATCGGCAAACGGCGCTGGCGCGTCATGGTCGGCCGCGGCCATTCGCCGGACGGCACCCTGCTTTATTGCGCCGACGAACGGTTGCTGGTCGCCGGCGACACGATCCTGCCCTCGATCTCGCCCTTCATCGGCGTCGATCACCGCGATCCTCGAGCCAATCCGCTTCAGGACTATCTCGACTCCCTGCAGGACATCGAAGGCGAGCTTCACGACGACGCCCTCGTGCTTCCGGGCCATGGCCTGCCGTTCAGGGGCGTTCGCGAGCGCTTGCAAGCGCTGCACACCCATCACGAGGAGCGCAACGAACGCATCCTTGCCGCCTGCCGCGACAGCGCAAAGACCGTGCGCGAGATCGCGCTGGCGATCTTCAACCGCAATCTGGACGGCGTGATGGGCATGGCCATGTCGGAAACCATGGCCCATGTGAACTGGCTCATTGCGCAACAGCGCCTGTCATCGACAAGCCACGATGGCCAGTTGCGGCTAAAGACGACGACCTAGTCGTCAGGCCACGAGGCAGAGGGGGTGTGATGTCCGATTTCAAGATTCAGGCGATCATGCTCGGCATCTTCGCCACGGCGACCCTGGATGTCTGGAACGTAGCCCTGAACCGCTTCGCCGGGATGCCGGTACCCAACTGGGGCTTCGTCGGCCGCTGGTTCGCGCACATGCTGCGCGGCCGTTTCCGGCACGAAGCCATCGCGGCGGCCGAACCTGTGCCCAATGAGGTCGCCATCGGCTGGCTGGCGCATTACCTCATCGGCATCCTGTTCGCCGCGATCCTTCTGGCCTTCTGGCCCGGCTGGATCAGGAACCCGACCTTCTGGCCGCCGATGGTCGTCGGCTGGGTCACGATCCTCGCCGGATGGCTGCTGCTGTCTCCCGGCCTCGGCGGCGGCATCGCGCATGCCAGACGCCCCGACGCCACCCGCGCGCGGCTCTTGAACATCGCGGGGCACACGATTTTCGGCCTGGCGCTGTGGGTGGGCGGGATGGCGATCCTGGCTCTGGGCAGATGAACTGCTGTGCCGGGACGGTAACCTCCTGACAGTCGGCCTGCCCCCTTCGCCGCATTGCCGCCCCGGCGCGGCTTCGCTAGAAGCGCGAACGTGTTTCGTGACCGTTCAGCCAGCGAAGGCCCTGCCATGACCGAGAAGAGAACCCGCACCGAGACTGATACCTTCGGCCCCATCCAGGTCGATTCCACCCGCTATTGGGGCGCACAGGCGGAGCGTTCGCTCGGCAACTTCAAGATCGGCTGGGAGAAACAGCCGGCCTCGATCGTGCGCGCGCTCGGCATCGTCAAGCGCGCGGCCGCGCAGGCCAACATGAAGCTCGGCAAGCTCGACACGAAGCTCGGCGCGGTCATCGTGCAGGCCTCGCAGGAGGTGATCGACGGCAAACTCAACGATCATTTTCCCCTGGTCGTCTGGCAGACCGGTTCCGGCACGCAGTCGAACATGAACGCAAACGAGGTGATCTCCAACCGCGCCATCGAGATCATGGGCGGGGAGATGGGCTCCAAGAAGCCGGTTCATCCGAACGACCACGTCAACATGAGCCAGTCGTCCAACGACACCTTCCCCACGGCCATGCACATCGCCTGCGCCGAGGAAGTCGTGCGCAAGCTCCTCCCGGCGCTGAGACATCTCCATGCAGCGCTGGACGCCAAGGCGAATGCCTGGGACGGCATCATCAAGATCGGCCGCACGCACACGCAGGATGCGACGCCGGTCACGCTCGGTCAGGAATTTTCCGGCTACGCCCAGCAGCTTTCGAACGGGATCAAGCGCCTGGAACTGACCCTGCCCATGCTGATGGAGCTGGCGCAGGGCGGCACGGCGGTCGGCACCGGCCTTGCTTCACCGGTCGGCTTCGCGGAAGCCGTGGCGAAGGAGATCGCGGATCTCACCGCCCTGCCCTTCACCTCGGCGCCGAACAAGTTCGAGGCGCTGGCGGCGCACGACGCCATGGTCTTCACGCACGGCGCCATCACCACGGTGGCCATGAGCTGCTTCAAGATCGCCAACGACATCCGCTTCCTGGGGTCGGGACCCCGCTCGGGCCTTGGCGAACTGGCGCTGCCGGAGAACGAGCCGGGCTCGTCGATCATGCCGGGCAAGGTCAATCCGACCCAGTGTGAGGCGATGACGCAGGTCTGCGCCCATATCCACGGCAACAACGCCGCCATCGCCTTCGCCGGATCGCAGGGACATTTCGAGTTGAATGTCTTCAACCCGATGATGGCCTACAACTTCCTGCAGTCGGTGCAGTTGCTGGCCGACGCCGCGATCAGCTTCACCGACAATTGCGTCGTCGGCATCGAACCGCGTCTCGACAACATCGCGAAGGGGCTCGCCAACTCGCTCATGCTGGTGACGCCGCTCAAGGAGAAGTACGGCTACGACCGCGCCGCAAAGATCGCCAAGACCGCGCACAAGAACGGCACGACCTTGCGAGAGGAAGCGGTGAAGGACGGCATCCCGGCCGAGGACTTCGATGCCATCGTCCGTCCGGAACTGATGATCGGTCCGGGCTGAGGAGCGCCTGTTCTTCAGTCCGGGGACAGCGCCTTGTTGCCCCCTGTACCGGGCGCGCCGTGACGTGGCGCGCCTGGGGCGAAAACAAGCTCCAGTCCGCCACTCCCAAATGCGGCCGCAATGCGGCAAGGCCTGCTTAATCAATTGTCGGTAGATTCCGGGGCGAATCTGTATTTTCTTCCCGGCGCGATTCTGCTTGACCCAACGTCATCCGCTCCTTGAGCACCAGGTCCGAGAGTGCGTGCGCGCGGATCGCACGTTCGACATCTCGCGCTTTCTCGATCTGATTTCCGACAGCTACAAGACCAATGCCGACACGCGCGACCGCAGCGTCGCCTACGCCCTCAAGCGGCTGAAGAGCGACAATCGCACACTGGAAGACCTTGTGAACCGCCGCACGGGCGAACTGAAGTCGGCACGGTTCCTGTTCGGCGCGGTCCTACAGAATACGGCGCAGGGCATCATTATCTTTGACGACGAGGACCGCATCGTCGCCTGCAACCAGCGCGCGGCAGACCTGCTCGAGCTGCCGGAACACCTTTCGCGCGAAGGCACGCCCATAGCTGCGGTGATCAAGCACCAATGGTCCATCGGGGAGTTCGACGGTAACGACAAGGAGGCCACCGGATGGGTCGGTAAGGGCGACGTCCGTGCCGCGCCGTCGGTATACGAGCGCCAGCGCCCGAACGGTACGATCATCGAGATCCGCACGCTGTTGCTCGACGGCGGCGGCGCGCTGCGGACGTTCTCCGACATCACCGAGCGCCGGCGTCAAGAGAATGCGGCCCGCGAGGCGCAGGAACTGCATCGGAGCCTGTTCGAGAACGCAGCCGTCGCCATCTATCGCGCCACGCTCGATGGGCAGATGACTGCGGCCAATCCGGAGTTCGCACGGATCCATGGATACGGGTCAGTGGAAGAATTGCTGGCAGCGCAGAACGACCGCCGGGAATGGCGCTACGTCAAGGCGGGCCGGCGAGAGAAGTTTCGCAGGCGCCTGTTCAGGCTCGGCCGTGTCACGGACTTTGTCTCGGAACTCGAGCATGTCGATACGGGCCGCCGGATATGGTCGCAGGAGACGGCCTGGCTGGTCAGGGACGCTGCCGGGAACGCGGTCTGCTACGAAGGGTGCATCGCGGACATCACCGAGCGAAAGCTGAACGAACAGAAGATCGTGCACATGGCGATGCACGACGCGCTGACCGGCTTGGCCAACCGCCGCAATCTGATGGACTGGCTTGCAAGGCGCGCCGAAACGTTGCCGGATCAGCCACTGGCCGTTCTTTGCATTGATCTCGACCGATTCAAGGAAATCAACGACAGTTACGGCCATACCGCAGGCGATCTCTTGCTCTGGGCGGCAGCCGACCGGATGAGTCAGAGTGCAGGAGAGGAAGCGCTCGTCGCCCGCCTCGGTGGCGATGAGTTCGCTGTGATCCTTCCCTCGGCAATCCATGCCGAAGCGGCGGAGGAGAAAGCCGAAGCTCTGGTTGCCGCGCTGTGCGAAGACTTCGACATCGGCGGACGATCTGTCGCGATCGGCGCAAGCATCGGCATCTGCTTTGGCGCCATTGATCCGAAGCAGACAGACATGCTGCTCAAGAACGCCGATCTGGCACTCTATCAGGTCAAGAAGAACGGAGGCGGACGCGTCCGGCTTTTCGATGCCAGCATGGACGCCGAGGCGCAGCAGAGACGCCGGATCGAGCGCGATCTTCGATCAGCCGTGACCGGCGGCGAGTTCAAGCTCGTCTACCAGCCCATTCTGTCCTTGCGCTCCGGCGAGGTTTCGGGCTTCGAAGCGCTGATCCGCTGGCAGCATCCGACACATGGCATGATCGCCCCCAGCGATTTCATCCCGGTGGCAGAGGAAAGCGAACTCATCAATCGCATCGGCAACTGGGTCCTGAACCAGGCCTGCGCGGACTTCGCGGCTGTCAGTGCGCCGTTGTCCGTGTCTGTGAACGTATCCGCCGTGCAGCTGCGCCAGTCGAACTTCGTCACCTCGATCCTGAAGTGCCTGTCGGACACCGGTCTGGCGCCGCAGCGCCTGACGCTGGAGATCACCGAATCCGTCCTGATCTCCGACAACGCCATAACGCGCGCCGCGCTGAAGGCGCTGCGCGGATTCGGTATCCGCATCGCTCTTGACGACTTCGGCGCGGGACATTCGTCACTGGGCTATCTGCGCCAGTATGAATTCGATCGCATCAAGATCGATCGCTCGTTTATCAGCGGTGGTGGTGCGGACAAGGCCGACGGCGCGGTGGTCAATGCCGTCATCGGCCTCGGTCGCGGCCTCGGCATCGAGGTCATAGCCGAAGGCATCGAGACCGAGGAACAACTCGACCGCCTGCGTTTTCTTGGCTGCGACAGCGTACAGGGGTATTTCATCGGCAAGCCGAGCGCCTTGTCCGACTGGCCGCAACTCAAGCCGCAGTCGGCGACCCTGAGCCTCGCCAACCTGATGCGCAAGAGCGCCTGAGCCGCCCTTTGCACCGGCCACCGCAGCGCATATGCTGGCGGCGGCCATCATGGGGGAAAAGATGTCGGCCGAGATCATCAACCTGCGTCGTGCCCGCAAGCAACGTCTGCGTACCGAGCAGGAGGCGCGCGCCAATGAGAACCGTATCCGCTTCGGCCTGCCCAAGGCTGACAGGGAGCGCCTGAAACAGGAGCGCGACCGGCAGGCCACCCGGCTGGAAGGACACAAGCGCGAACTGGATCCGGATCTGTGAGCGGTCGGGTCATCAAGCGCTCGGTCTCCATCGCAGGCCACCGCACATCCATCTCGCTCGAAGAGAGTTTCTGGAACGACCTGAAGGTGCTTGCCGCCCGGCGCAGTGTGTCCGCAGCGACGCTGATCGCGGAAGTCGACGGTGAGCGGCGCGACACAAATCTGTCGTCCGCTCTGCGCGTCCATGTTCTTGATGCGGCGAAGGCTGGCCTGCTCAGCGCGCCGTATCCGGCGCCGCAGAAGGAGCGTTCAACGGCCTGATTTCAACTGGCGCCGCCACCCTTGGACGTCCAGGCGTTGGCGGATTGAGACTGAGCGGTGGTGCCAGGGGCGCCTGCTGAGGTTGCGGCGCCACGCTGCGGCGGGGCGTCGGCGTAGCCATCGTCTCGGGGTTTTGCAGAAGTCGCTGGATTCGCTGAATGCGCGCAGCCTCCTCTTCAGCCAGCCGCGCCTGTCGCTGACTTTCCTCTTCGGCCGCCCGTTGACGCTCGGCCTCAGCCGCCTTCTCGGCGCGCGCGCGTTCCTCTTCCTCGGCTCTGCGCCGGGCATCCTCCGCAAGGCGGGCCTCAAGCTGGCGCTGTTCTTCCGCCGCCTTCTCACGACGCTCGCGTTCGATCTGCTCGAACCGACTGAGTTCGTCGGCCCGCCGGCGCATGGCCTCATCGGCCTTCAGCCGGCGATTGTGCGCGGACCGCTCGCGCACGTCCTGTTCGAAGACTTCGGTCTTCTGGAGATCGCGCACCAGCGCCAAAGACAGGTAGCCGTTGACCAGGGAATCGACCGCCAGGCTCCGCCGCAGATTGGGGACCGGGCCGCGCCACTGCGTCGAGAACTGCGGATGCGCGCCGCGCCAATCCGCTGGAACAGCAGCCGACGAGGTGGTGACCTTGACGTCCAGTACCATCCCACCAAGATCAAGCGCAGCCTGCGCCTCGTGCCTGGCATCTTTGCTGTCAATCGCCGTTGCCCCAGTCCGCACCACGCCGTTCACCACGACGATAGGCACCCGGGTTTCCGCAACGGTCCAGTGGGACCGTTCCAGTTCGGCTTCAAGCCGACGGGTCAAATTGGCCGCGTCGAGCGGACCCAGCTTGTCCAGCGGCATGGCAAGCAGCCGGCCGAGCGCATCGGGATCGTAACGTGGCGCCTGCACCTGGCGCATGGTCAGCGCGCCGCCGCCAGCCAGCGCGGCGATCAGCTTGTCGGGCGACTCGCCGCTTCCCGAGAACTGGGCCTGAACGTCAAGCAGGCCCTTCGCCGAGCCGTCGCCCATCTGTTCGAGACGGATGCCGCTTGCCTTCAGCTTGCTTGAGAGGAACGCGGTTCCGGCCGTGCGGCGCAGGAACACATCGCCCTCGACACGCGCCGGTCCGAGCGCGAACTGCGCATACTCGACGCTCGCCGCCCCGCGATCAAACCGTAAAACGAACTTCGCGTCGTTGAGCAGGGTCTTGTCATCCAGCCGCGCCCGGTCCGCCTCGATCCAAAGATCGCCCGGCAAGGGGGGCGCCATGGGATCGGCAAAGGCAGTGCTCGCCCAGGGGGCGGCGCCAGCCCTAGGCGCCCCGAGCGCGAGCCCGATCACCGGGCGGAAGTCGACATAGGGTGTCTTGATCTGGCCGGCGACCTTGCCATTCTCGGCCAGACTGAAGGCAATCTCGCCCGAATACTCCTGTCCGCCGATCTGGGCCTTGAGATTCTCGATCGTGATCCGCTCCAGGTTGCTTTCCACATGCCCGGAGAGAGTGGCCGTGGTCCCTTTTGGAATGGCTGGATGTGTCACGCCAAGGGCGGCTGCAACCGGTCCGAGATCCGCCGCTCGGATCGTCAGGTCGCCGGCAAAAGGCGCGAAGGGCTGAAATATCCGGATATTGCCGATCACGCGTGCATCGACACCGGGCATGCTGCCGGTCAGGACCGTCGACAGGGAACCGCGCGGATCGCCACGCATTGACAGGTCGATCTTCGCCGGACCTGCGCCCACAGCTGGCGATCGATGGCCGCCGATCTGCGCCGCCAGCAACGCGCCATCGGCGCTTTCCAGCCCGAGTTCGAGATCCAGACGCAGGTCCGTGCGCCCGGAAAGCTTTCCTGCGGCCTGCACCTTGGTGCCTGCCAAATGCCCGTCGGCCCGGATGTCGTA
>ERZ761609.838-NODE-838-length-32250-cov-19.092903_pt1 | contig 32250 bp, 29 predicted proteins | sample MGYA00511163_ERZ761609 | MGnify/ENA primary metagenome ERZ761609 (study PRJEB28899, sample SAMN02445070) | bioreactor sludge metagenome | biome: EBPR sludge | place: Australia: Brisbane, Thorneside Wastewater Treatment Plant | collected 2011-12-16 ...
CCATCCCGACCAATAGCAAAAGTGCCAATAATTCCGATTGATCCATCAGGCAACTCTAAAACAGCGCCAATGCGATCATCCAGTTCACCTCCAAAAATAACTGGGTCACTCCATACAAGAAACCCGCTGTTGTCAATCTTAGTAAGGTAAAAATTCTGAATGCCTGTTGATTTATCATTTGCCAAAATGAGGAAGCCAGAACCAGAAGATGCAACTGCCGAAACTTTTGCCTGCGCAACTATTCCCAATTTAATTGTTAAAGGCTTCTGGAATTGAATATCCGTACTATTAAAATTCAAATCCTTCCTAAGTTTAACAACATAGATATCTGCACTCGCCCCTGGAGCTTGTGTAATGCCAGCAAGAAGGAATCCTTCACCAGATTGTACGGGTGAAAAAGAAACAGAGCTTAATATTTCGTTTGATCCTGGTTGCCCAGGAAAAAAATTATTAGTCGCAATACCGCCACCTCCAGATCCTAATTCCAATACATGGAAGTTAATGTCACTAAATGGATTTGGGTTATTCGTATTAGCAAATAAATAAAATCGATCTGCAGAAACTTCTATTACTTTTATAGCCTCATCATAGGTACCAGGTCCGTATCCTGGATTCCAGGTACTTGGATACTTGGTCAGATCATCAAAAAGTCTTACAAATAAGGCATCCCGGGTGTCATTAACCGGGCCAGTGCCTATAGGCTTAATAGCAAGATTATTAGTAGAACCTGCTACTATAAAACCATCACTAATTTGTGTGATCGAATTAGCGGTTTCATCGGTAGGCAAAGTCGCATTTTTAATAGTGTCGCTGGCAATAATACCGCCATCGAGGCTCAGGGTAAGCACCAAAATATCATGTTCTGTTGGTGAATTCTCAATATCTGCCACAATTGCCAAACGATTATCATTGGTAAGAATGATGTCCTTCGCAATTTCATCTTTAACATCACCATACTTTCGCTCCCAGTTTCTTAATCCATTTGGCTGAATGTTAACCAGGTACAACTGTTTTCCTAATCCAACTTCTTCGCTCGTTCCCAATAAAGTAATCGTTCCATCAGGATTAACTACCGCATTTACCCCCTCTTGATTTCCCTCGTCTCCATAATACTTCACGAAAAAGCTATCATCGGGCGGTTCAATAGTAGAGGCCGTATCGCACCTCCAGGCCCCGACACTCAAAACAATCAAATAAATCCACCCCTTATTCATTACTTGTTATCTTCTTTTGAAATATCTCTCATCACTTTTTTGGTGTTTACCCGCTTAATCTTTCTGGGATTATAAAGTGGCTTTACAAAACCAAAAGAAAGCGAAACATTATCCAATCTATAATAGTCCCCAACCGATCTGTATCTGGCTATATCATTTGAAAAAACTCCATCTTCATCCTGGAAATTCTTCTTTACATTGACAAGATTATTCAATCCAGCCATATACCTTATATCGCCAAATATGAAATTCCTACCCACTTTGTAATATACACCTCCACCCAGCAGTAATGATCTGTTCAAAAATATTCTTTTATATCCTACCTTTTTATTTGGGCCCTCAGTAGTCACCTGATTGCCTGGTGTAGGGCTAAAATTCTCTAAACGCAATTCAACATTAGAGGTTATCAATGCATTGAGGGACAACCCCGCATACGCATAGGGTCTCAGCTTTCCAATATTGTCTCTATACTTTACATACAGCGGAACATCAAACCATGACTGTCTTTCAATGGTCTCCTGTCTATCATCCAGTGAAATCCCAGACTTAACAATCTTAAAGGATTTAAAGGCAAACATTAATCCACTTCCCACACTGAGGTTGTCGTTAATATTCCAATCAATTCCACCACCCATCTGAAATCCAGGTCTCAGCTTATTGTTTCTATCCACCGGATAAGGCTCTGTATTATTATTATGAATAATGCGGTAAATGGAAACATTACCTCCAACCATAAAATGAGGAGTAAAAATAGGTGTAGCTGTGAATTTCTTACTTAAGTAAACTAAATCAATCGGGTCCTTCTCAGGGGTTGCAACAAATTCGGGATCGGCTTTGAGCAATTTAAGGTAGCTATCTTCAGCAGCTATCGGATCATCAAGAATAAGGTATGTCTGTGCCAATAAATAATAAGCCTGTACCCTTTGCTCCTCAGTAAATCCTCTTTCAAGGCATTCTTTCATCAAGGAAGGAATACCAAAAAACCGGCCTGCATTAAACTCTTCATTAGCAAGCGTCAAAGTTTGCACGCAACCCGTCTCCTGACTGTATGAGGTCAAAGTGATGAGACTAAAAACAATTGCAACTATAGCAGACCTCACAATGGTAAATTTCTTTCCTTTTATCAATCTAAAAATCACTTATTAATAAGCTCTTACAAGTGGTTTCATATTCAATGCCATTCGCCACATAAATCTCCCATTCTTCCGGAGTCATATTTCTTGTCAACTTAGGACATACCTGCTCGGCAAGCATTTTCGGATCTGTTGGCCAAATTCTAATTTCTCCATTGTTACAAGATGCGATAAGATAATTTGAATCTTTGGCAAACCCAATATCCCAAATATTACCATTGTTGTTATCCATCAAAATCGGTAAGTCTTCCTCCTGATCCACTACCCACATTTGCAATTTCCTATCCAGCCCTGCGCTGGCCAAAAGCAAACCATCCGGACTGAATCTAATGGCAGAAATACCAGACCTATGTCCCGACAATTCTTTGGTAACCTGTTTGGTATTGTTGTCAAAAAGTTTGACAGTCCCTCTTACGGGTATTCCTTTTTCATTTACAATTTCAACGCCATAAGCGACCAGGTTTCTTGTCGGGTGGTAAGCCACCGAAAGCACACGGTTGGGTGTTTCGTTAGCTACTGTTTCGTACGTATTGGTGTTGAGATTTACAATAATTAGCTCACCGGAAGTTGCTACGCCTGCCAGCCAATTTCCATCTCCGCTGATATCAATTGACTTGAGGCTGAAGGGAAGGCTAAGCAACTGTCTGCTATCCCCACTTAAATGATCAGTATACCTGAGGGTGCGATCCGATGCAGTGGATATGAACCCAGCGTTATTTGGTAAAAACTTAATGTCGTTAATCGAACCGTGGTGTCCTTCTATTTTCAATGGCCTCCTGCTTTTATCAAGAGTATAAACCTGAACAAAACTTGAATCGCCACCATTAACGAGGTACTTCTCATCTTTACTGAGTACAATAACCCGATTGGGGAATGGATTGGCTCCTACCTGATCACCCATTTGATGATTGATAAAGTCACCCGTAAAAATTCTACCATCATTGCCTGTTGTGTAGAAGGCATTACTGTTTTTGGAAACCGCCAGGGAATACATCCTATTTCTTAATTTGCCTGGTACAAACAATGCATTATAGTTGGAACCATTAAGCTTGGCAAGCGAATAGTATAGCCCACTAAACACATAAGGGTCGTAACGTTTTCCTTCAAATTTGGTATGAAATAAATAACCTTGCATAGCCAGAAGCCCTGCTTGTTCCGGGTCATCAATACCAACAGATTTAGCCTCCATGGACTGAGCAACAGATAGGTAAAGGAGTCTGTTGGCATCTTTTAAGGCAGCCTGGGCAATGATATACTGCTTTTCAAAATCCGCTTTCGCTTCGTTTGCAATACCTGTTTGCTCAACTGCTATTGCTGTCTGTTGTTCTGCAATCCTTAAATTTCTCTCTGCTTCAATTGTTTTTTGCTCGGCAATTTTAACCTGCTCGGCCAACTGAATTGTTAATTTACTTTGTTCTGCCAAAGCTATTTCTGCCCGTTGTCTTTCTTCTTCTGCAAGTTTTGTTTGGCTTTCTGCCACATCCCTGGCTTCCAGGGCTATTTTTTGTTGTTCTTTTGCATTGGCAGCTTCCCTTTCCGCTGCAATCTGTTGTGTCAATCCAAATAGAAAAAAAGCAATGGCAACCAATAAAAAGATAACCAAAACAATGTTAGTGGTTCTGGCCCTGCGCAATGCACGTTTCTGAAGTAATTCCTGATTTTTAAGTTCTGCCTCGTAAGTGATCCTACTGGTGTCCAGAAATACAATGGCACGTTCAAAGGCAATATCATAACGCTGAGCCCAGGAGCGTGTGGGCCGCTGTTTCTTCTGCCAGTTAAGTGCCAATTGTAAATCTGGAGGCCGCCACAAACCCGTTTTACCAATCTGGTACATGGCGGCAGCTTCTGAAATTCTCTTATAGGTTTGGGCTGATTCAGATTCTTCATCTACCCAGATAGCGAGTCGATTCCATATCCTCATGATACTCTCATGAGATAATTCCACAACAGAATCATTAGTTAGTTTGGTGGATGCATCCGGCATCAAAAAAGAACGACCGGGCTTTCTGAAATTTTCAACCACCTTAATCACATCTGCATCTGACGCCTCTGCTATTTCTGAAACCGTAGTTATTCTTACAGGGCGCCTCATTCCTGTATTGTCCTCCCCTTTTTCCGTAACGTTCTTAAACAAAATTTCAGCAATCTCCTTTTCCTTAGAAGTCAGCTCATCATAAGCCTCATTGGCGTGTAGTGACAGTGCCTGCTCTATCCGACCAATAGCGTTATAATGGCGCAGATCCATGGGTTCACCTGACTCCCTATTGTCTACCCAATAATCCCAGGTGCGCATTAGCGCATGCTGCAAAATGGGGAGCTGATCCTGATGTCTGTCAATATCAGCAAGTAGTTTTTTTACCAATCTGGTTGATATTTTCCCTCCTCCCACTGCGATTGGCCCTTCAATGGCCATTCGCTTTTGTTCCCTTGTCATTTGTGGAACAAGGTAATTGCTGGCATTGATCATTTGGGTGAGTCCGGTAAAAGTGGAGCATTCACCAATAAAATCAGAGCGCATGTTCAACGCCACGTAAACGGGTACCTTGGTTTGATGGACCGCATTTAAAATTAAATTCACATAGGCCGTGGCATCATTAGAATGCCCGTCTCCCGATGATTCATCATACCTGAAAAGCTCTTCAAATTGATCAATCATAAAAAATACATTCTCATTGGTCTTTGATTGAATGTATTTCGCTATTTCAACTAACCCGTCCGGGCTGCTCCTGAGTACAGAAGAAATAATTGTTTTATGAATTTCCCTATCCAGCTCATCAATTTGTTCAATACTGATTTGATAATCAATGATGGCATCAGCGAGATTTGCAATCGGTGATGCCCCTGGTCTTACTTTAACAATATGCCAATGAGGTCCGGTTTGTGTCATGAAACCGCCATAAAGAACGGGCACCAAACCACAATGCATCAAGCTGGATTTACCGCTTCCTGAATATCCCATCACAGTTACTGAGCGATGGGCAGATAGCTTTACCAGAATATCATCTACCTGACCTTCTCTTCCAAAATAGAGATGGCTTTCGTTAATGCTAAATGGCCTGAGCCCGGGAAATGGATTAAACCCAAATCCTCCCTGTGACTCTTGGGGTTCAGGAGCATCATCATCGAATTCGCCAACTTGGACAGAGTAATTCAGCATTTATTCAAAAATGGGATTTGAAATTTAGCAAAGTAGCAATGGAAATACGAATATTCACCGATGTAAACTGAAGTTTAAAAAATGCTCCAACAGGCCTAAAAATTGGGTAATAGCCTAAAATTCTGTGAAATTTAGCCAAAATCAGATATATTCCAAAACCCTATCTGCTAGCTTAACATTATCTGATAAAAGCTCATAGAACTGATCCTTGTTAAACCCTAGTAAAATGGTCTGTTCTTTGGCAATCAAGACATGGGTATTTAAGAAGGACTGGGAGGCTACCATTTCACCTATAAATTGGCCTTTTACGTACTCTCCACCTATATTTCCCTTCACGAAAAACTCAACTTTACCACTATAAATGATATAAAAGTTATTATTGACTTTTCCGTCAATTACTAACGATTCACCACTATTTAGTTTCACTTCCTCAGAAATATCTGCCAGATTGGATAATGTCACCCCAGGTATTCCATCAAAGACCTCAATGGACTTGAAGAATATGACTTTGTCATATACCATCTGATGGGTTTGGTGCTCACGGTGGTAGATCACCTCATCTAGTTCACGTTTTGCATCTTCACCCAGTCTTCTAGAGTTAATGTTGTATTCTTCCTGACTAATTTGATTTAATGCCCATGCAGCAGCCTCTCTAACGAGGGTATCTTTATTGAACAATTGCGCTATTAGATCGAGTTTGAAATCTGCAATTTTCAGAACACCAATCTGGTGTAAAACCGTTGCCTTAGTCCATCGATTGGATTGAGTAAAATCTCTGTTAATCAGGAATTTAAGAACCAATTTCTGATCTAAATCTGCCCTTGGATAAAAATTTTCTAATCGCTTTATTTTATCTGTTACCGAAAGGTCATCCAAAACCGGAATGACACGCTGCTTTAATGATTCCGACAAGAAAACATCCAATAATTCAACTGCATAAGTGGTACCTTCAGTTGTGCCACTTTCAATATTTTCTTTAACAAGTTGTATTGATCGCGTGTCATATAACATGGCAAGTAACATGTAAATATGCTCGATGTCATTTTGAATTTCCCTTTCGAGTGCTTGCTTAATTATCTTTGCTTCACCTCCAGACCCTATTTCCTGAATAGCATTTAAATTCCAGCTTATATCAGCAATATCTGATTCAATAGCATACTTTATCCTTGTGATCTGAGATACACCCGCTTTAAAACCACACACCCCCATGGACAAAAGTACTTGAGATACTATCATTTTATCCGGGTAATCAATTTTATTCCACAACAGGTCTTTTGCCCTCTGACCTCCTATCCTACCCATGGTTTGAACTATCTTTATTAAAACCTGTGTATTATTATTGTATCTGTAAAAAGCATTTTCCAGAAGATTAAGGGTTTTTCCTCCGATCAATACCAATGCGCTCATGGCCTGATTTCCGAATAATGGATATTTCAAATTATCGATGAGTGCCATTATCACTTCATCGTTGTGCTTCTGTATTGCAGTTTTAATTGCCGTACTTCTTACGCTCGGAACCGAATCATTAAGTAGTTCCATTAAAAATGAAATATTCTCCTCAGCTGAAGAGTGGAGTAACAATTCTGCCGCATACTGACGATCTTCCTCTGAAGATGATCTTGTCAGTTTTTGAATTCTTTGTTTTGTGATATCACCACTATTTTCCAATATTTGAGCAATATCCGTTTTGGTAAGAATGTTTTTATCCGATGATTTAGCCTGACTTGGATTCATCCTAATTACATACCGATCAGAAACAGACAAGCCCTTGAGTTCATTCATTTTTCTTTGCGCATACTCACGTGCATCCTCTGCCTCATTCTTCATTAAATTATTTATCCATGTCGAAACTTGGGCGGGGTTGATCTTTTCCAATAATTTAAAGGAAAAAACAGCCTTAGAGGTATGGTTGGTACCCAGTAATGCTTCCAGCCTGCTTGTGACCTGGCTATATCCAACTTCAAGTTTATCCTGCTGAAAGTCTGGCGTCTCTAATTTAGTCCGAATCTTATTTTTGTATCCATTGTACAACTTACCTCCAACATAAAAGTAAGCCCCCACCAACAATAAAATAATTGCTGGTATCCACAATAAATTAAAGAAAGGGATGAGCGCAAAAAGGAAAATAGTAACACCCGCTATAAATCTTCCTGATTCATTTACCACCCCCTCTACTTTTGCCTGAATCCCAAAACGCAAACGGTTATCGAGAGGGATAAACATAAGTTTAAACACAGGATTTTCCAGGGAGTCTCTTAACGTAGCATTAAACAATCGAGTCAATGCCATGAATAAGAAAAAGAAAATAAATGTAGTGGGGGTGAGTGCCAGGTCATATCCAAAAACAACACCTGTAAATAGCGCACCAAGGGCAAAAATACCTACTATAACGGGTAGCACATATAGCGATACTTTTATACCATAGTTTCCAATGATTTTATCATTGACAAATGTTTGCATCACAAGGCTAAGAAAATAAATGCCACCATTGAAGTATGCCAGGAAGTTAGTCAGCTCACGCTGGTCCGGATACTGTTCATTTATCAAATCCTGAAAGGCATACTGGTTGAAAATAAAGGTGACCATTGATATCATGAGAAAGATACTCAACATCAGCACGTATGGATCTTTAAATATCTTCCTAAAGGATGTCTCTTTCCTTACTGTGGCATCAAATTCACGAGGATCATTTTTAGTTAGGGGAAACCTAAATGAAATAATAATAAAAAGAATGGCTGCGAGAAGAATGCTAACAGTACAAACTATAAGATAATTGGATGTCTCAGCAAAAAAAACAGCCGTCAGCGGAATGAGAAAAAAGGCAAGAATAGATGCCACCAATTGCCCCGTATCAATCCACCCTATTATTCTTTTGCTCTGGCGAAAATCGAATAGTCTTCCGAAAATACCCCAATAACACAACAGAAGCACGGCAGTCATTGGTCCGGTCAGGCAATACATTGTAAAAAGCACTTCATCATGGTAAGCAGGATCGCCATAATTATACATGATGTATACCACCAACGTAAAAAACACAATAGTTAAAATACTGGAGGTGGTAAGTGTGCTAAACTTAATTCTATTTTGAAGGGATGAGAATATCAAGGTAGAAAGAATTCCAAACACCCCTGAGGCCAGAAAGGCCTGGTCTAGTTGATCACCTAATTGGTTAAGAAAGAGGGATTCAGCAGTTACTGTATAGGTAGCAATAAAGATACCCATAAAGAACCCTGTGCTCAGCATGAGTAGCACCTGTTGCTGCTCCTCGGGTCTTACATTCAGTACGGTAAGTACAGATTTCATCTTTCTTTATAGTCCTTACTTATTGATACGAGTCATATACATGTGAATCTCTTAATCAACCAATAACCTGAAAATTAAAACATATCGATCAAAAAAGAAAAAGCCAGTATCTGAACTGGCTTTTCAAATTGAATTATCTACGCAATAATTCTACTTCACTTTAGTTGAGTCACTGGCTTGTGTCTTATCGCTATTATAGCCTTCATTCAACCCTACAATCACATCTTTGGTGATATCTATTGCATCGCCCGCGTAAAGTAGGTCACTTGTCAGATCAAACTTAAGAACTGCATGAATACCATTTTGAGTTCCGTACTCCTTAAGGTAGGCAGTAATCCTATCGTATAATTCTTTATTGAATTTGTTCTCTTCGATCGCAAGTTCCTGGGCCAATCTTTCCTGATAAACCCTTAGGTTTTGTTGTTTCTTGGTCAAATCTTCCTCCACCGCCATAGCCTGTCCTCTTGTTAAATTACCAGCGGTGTTCTGATAAGATGTGATCTCACGTTGCAATCCCTGTGCGCGATTATTTAAGTCTGCATCCAATTTTTTACTCTTGGCTTCTAGTTTATCACGATTCACTTTATAAAATTCGTAATGAGTCAACACAGAATCTGCATTGATATACGCAATCCTTATATCCCCTTGCACCCCTGTATTACTGGCTTCAGGAGAGGGCGTGGATGTATTGCTGCTAAAATGGAGATAATATAGAACGGCCAATCCAACTGCCAGTACTACATTTATAATAATCGATACTTGCTTCATGTTATTCTTAATGTTAAGGCCGCAAATATATACGAGTATCCCCGATATTGAAGCAATATGATGGGGTAGATTTTATAATAATCCATCATTTCCCACTATACGAGTGAGTATATCAGACCGAAATGATATCCTTCTTTCAACTTGACATTATGAATTTAAAATCAGTCTTTGCTATTGTAAATATTATATTATGAAATCAAGCTATCTGTTAATTCTTGCGACCCTGGTCACATTTATTCAATGTACATCCCCTGAAAAGGAAAAGGATAAAACCCAATTGGATCTTCAGATTGCTGAGATGATAAAGCAGATTTCAGCCGATAGTATAAAAAGCCATGTTGAACATATGGTGAGTTTTGAAACCAGACATTCACTCAGTGATACAGTAAGTGATGATAGGGGAATAGGAGCGGCAAGAAGATGGGTGGCTTCCAAGTTTCTTCAATTCCGCCAACAATCCAATGCGAACATGACTGTGGAACTTGACCCCTACATTATTGAAGGTGGTTCATCGCGGGTTCCCTATGCAGTGACTATGAAGAATGTAGTTGCCACCTTAAAAGGAACTGATCCCAATGATGACAGAGTAATCTTAATTAGTGGGCACCTTGATTCAAGAAACAGTGACCCACTTGATAGCATTAATGCGGCACCGGGAGCCAATGACGATGCCTCTGGCGTTGCCGTTGTTATTGAATTGGCAAGGGTATTATCTCAGCATCAGTATCCCTGTACGCTCATCTTTATGGCCGTGCAAGGTGAAGAACAGGGGCTGTTGGGAGCTCGCCATATGGCTGTAAAGATGAGACAGGAAAACGTCAACCTCATCGCTATGCTGAACAACGACATTGTGGGCAACTCTGTCGCTAGTGAAACCAACGACAAAAATGACAAGACCATTCGCATATTCAGTGAAATGATACCCGCCATTGAAAGTGAACAGGATACAAAAAACAGGGCTGCCATGAAATCTGAAAACGATAGCCCATCCCGTCAGTTGGCGAGATACATTAAAGAAACAGGAGAGGCATATGACTTTGGCTTTTCAGCCACTATCAACATGAGACCAGATCGGTTTTTGCGTGGTGGAGACCATACCCCCTTTCTTCAAAATGGCTATACCGCTGTTAGATTTACAGTATTTAATGAGAATTACACTCAACAACACCAAAACGTTCGCGATGAGGATGGCATTGAATATGGTGATAAAATTAAGTTTATGGACTTTGATTATGCAGCCAATGTGGCCAGGATGAACCTCGCAACAATGGCATCATTGGCCAAGGCTCCGACAGCACCTGTCAGCGTGAACATGCAGGTTACCCTGAGCAATATCACCTATCTGTCGTGGGAGGCTCCGATCAGTGGTCCAAAAGTCAAAGGGTATAACGTCCTCATCAGAGAAACATACCAACCTTTTTGGGAAAAGAAGATCTATGTTGAAGACACCAAAGTAGAACTCCCCTACTCTAAAGACAATTACTTCTTTGCCGTTCAGGCCGTTGGAGAGGAAGGCCACCTAAGTCAGATTGTGATACCAGTGCCAAAGAGGTAACAATTTACTCTTTGAACCATTCTGCATACATCGGATAGTTTTTGGCCGTTCGACCAATCACCGCAGTCATTTCGGTGCTAATGTCTTTCACCTTTTTGGCGGGCATACCCGCATAAATAGTCCCCGATTCTACCCTGGTGCCTGCAAGTACAACAGCGCCTGCAGCCACTACGGATCCCTGGCCTATAACAGCACCATCCATTACGATGGCCCCCATGCCAATCAAAACGTTATCCTCTATTGTGCAGCCATGGACAACCGCTGTATGCCCCACAGAAACATTATTACCAATTATGGTTTTGGATCTCTCATAAGTACAATGAATCACTGCACCATCCTGAATATTAGTATTATTTCCAATTGTAATTGTGTTAACATCACCCCTCACCACCGCATTGAACCACACAGTACAATTATCTCCCATTGTCACATCACCAACTACAACCGCATTTTCTGCTAAAAAGCAATTATCTCCCATTTGAGGTGTAAACCCACGTATCGATTTAATAATGGCCATTTTTCAAGAATTTGAGGCAAAAGTACGATAAGCAGCGAATTCCAATCAAAAAAAGCTTATTTCCTCATTAAGAACATGACAAGATGTCACTTTAAAAGACTAAAAACACTAAATTTGCGTGCTCAAATGGGGAACATGAAGGATTTAATACAGGATTTGGATGTAATTGATGCTGCTGGAGTGGAGCAGTGTGAGGTAAAGGTGACCCAGGATACCCATTCTGGACAAACCAGGAAATTGTATATCGAAAGCTACGGTTGCCAGATGAACTTTTCAGACAGCGAAATAGTAGCTTCTATTTTGGCAAAAGAAGGATATGATACCACTTCTGATATTGATCAGGCAGACATTATTTTTTTAAATACGTGCTCTATCCGAGAAAAAGCAGAGCAAACCATAAGGCATCGGCTAAAACATATCCATGGTTTCAAAAAGCGTAAACCTGAACTGTTAGTAGGCGTACTGGGATGCATGGCCGAGCGGTTGAAAACCAATTTACTGGAAGAAGAAAAGATTGTCGATCTGGTAGCGGGGCCAGATGCCTATCGGGATTTACCTAAACTAATTCATCGGGTTGACGATGGTCAGAAAGCCGTTAACACTTTTCTATCGCGCGAAGAAACATATGCAGATATAAGCCCTGTACGGCTCAACTCAAATGGTGTTACTGCATTTGTTTCCATCATGCGAGGATGCGACAACATGTGCTCCTTTTGTGTGGTTCCTTTTACCAGAGGCAGAGAACGCAGCAGAGACCCCCACTCTATCGTTGCAGAAACTCAAACATTGTTCGATCAGGGATTTCGGGAAGTCACTTTGCTTGGACAAAACGTAGACAGCTACAAATGGAGTGAAGAGGAAAATAATAAAGCGCGAATTGAGAAAAATAGAGTGAGTAAGATCATCAACTTTGCCAATCTGCTGGAGATGGTGGCCAAAATACACCCTGATTTAAGAATTCGTTTCTCCACTTCACACCCCAAAGACATTACAGACGAGGTACTGCATACTATGGCCAGGTATGAAAACATTTGCAAAAACATTCACCTTCCTGTTCAGAGTGGCAACAGCAGAATACTTGAGCTCATGAACAGAGGCTATACCAGAGAATGGTACCTCGACAGGGTTAACAAAATAAGAGAGATACTTGGTGAGGACTGCGGTATATCCTCTGATATGATCATTGGATTTTGTTCGGAGACGGAAGAGGAGCATCAGGATACACTTAGCCTTATGGACATTGTGGAGTATGACTTTGCTTATATGTTCTATTACTCTGAGCGCCCAGGAACTCTCGCAGCAAAAAAACTGACAGACGATGTTCCATTAGAGGTGAAAAAGAGAAGACTGGATGAAATTATTCGAAAGCAGAGACTACACGCTGAAAAAAGCAACAAGGCAGATGTAGGTAAAGTGTATAAAATATTAATTGAAGGAACCTCCAAAAAGTCTGAGAAGCACCTGCAAGGGCGCAGTTCAAACAATAAAGTGGCAGTGTTTGAAGCCCAAAACAAAAACAAAGGCGATTATGTCAATGTTTTAATAACAGAATGCACAGGAGGAACATTATTGGGTAAGATAGTAGCGTAAGAAAGAATTATGACAATTAAAGATTCAGAAATACAAAGCATAAAACAGCGATTTGGGATTATCGGGCGTTCAACATTATTGAACAATGCAGTGCGCGTAGCCATGCAGGTCGCTCCTACTGATATGTCTGTATTGATAACAGGTGAAAGTGGAAGCGGTAAAGAATCATTCTCAAAAATCATTCACCATTTAAGTCCGAAAAAACACGGACAGTTTATTGCCATCAACTGCGGATCGATTCCTGAGGGCACCATTGATTCTGAGCTTTTTGGCCACGAAAAAGGATCGTTCACGGGAGCACATGAAGCCCGCAAAGGATATTTCGAAGTAACTAACGGAGGAACAATTTTTCTGGATGAGATTGGTGAGATGCCATTAGGAACACAGGCAAGATTACTAAGAGTACTGGAAAATGGTGAGTTTATCAAAGTAGGCTCTTCCAAAGTTCAGAAAACCGATGTGCGCGTAGTAGCCGCTACCAATGTCAACCTCATGAAAAATGTAGAAGATGGAAAGTTTCGTGAGGATTTGTATTACAGGCTCAGTACAGTTCCCATTTATGTGCCTCCCTTGCGTGAGCGAGGTGATGACATTGAACTTTTATTCAGAAAATTTGCTTCTGACTTTGCAGAAAAGTATAAGGTAAAACCAATTACACTTACAGAAGAAGCGAAAGCGCTCCTTCTTAAATATCGTTTTCCGGGGAACATACGCCAGTTAAAGAATCTGGTTGAGCAAATTTCAGTGCTGTCTCCCGAGGTCAAAGAAATCGACCATCAGCAACTGCAGAATTACCTCCCAAAAGACTCTATGTTGCCTGCCCTTTATAGAACCGAATCATCAGAAAATATTTCTGAGAGAGACATCTTGTATAAGGTTTTATTTGAAATGCGAAAAGATGTAAATGACCTGAAGAAGATTGTGCTGGAAAATGCTACTAACCCTACTGATGCTGCTCAAGTTGTAAAAGACCATGCTCATTTGTTTGAAGGAATTGAGGAGGAGATTAAACCAACATTGGATTCAGTAAGAGTTTTGAAACCAAACATCGCTTCTATTGAAGAAGAGGAAGAAGTGCAGGACATCAGTCACGTAACCGAAGATGATTCTTTGTCTATTGAAAAGAAAGAAAAGGAGTTGATTGTAAAAGCGCTTAGAAAAAACAACAACAAGAGAAAATACGCGGCACAAGATTTGGGGATCTCGGAGCGCACCCTTTATCGCAAAATTAAACAGTACGAACTTGAACAATAAATTGCAGCGCAGCCTCGCAACATTAATCCTCATCTCCTTTATTTGGGGATGTGGTGCCTACTCCTTTACTGGTGCTTCTACAGCAGCCGACACAATAGTTGTGGCAGAATTTTTTAATAATACTGACCTTGCTCCTGCTAACCTGGCCCAAAATTTCACTAACGATCTCAAAGATTTCTACCAGCGCAATTCAAATCTCAGTGTGGTTCAGGAAAATGGCCAACTCAGAATAGAAGGCACTATTGTGGAATACGCTATCAGACCAATTGCCCCGGTCTCCGCAGGTAATAATCAGCTGGCAGATGCAGCAGCCCTTACCCGCCTGACCATTGGCGTAAAAGCCAGCTATGAGGACACCCTGGAACCTAAAAACAGCTTCAAAGACAAGACATTCTCCTTTTACGCTGACTTCCCCAATACCCAGGATATCACCAGCGTGCAGGAACAATTGGAGAAAACCATCTTTGACCAAATCCTGCTTGATATATTCAATGCAACTGTAGCCAACTGGTAATTTCAGTGGCCACGATTCACTTCAATGGTTGCTTGAAGTATCAAATTGCATTACATTTACCTTCACTTCATTGCAATGGTTTTGGATAAACGTAAATTCTTATTTCTTCTCGTCAATAACAGCTCTCTCTCACCCGATGAGACGGAAGCGTTACAATTGTTGCAGAATGAATTTCCATATTCTCAGGCCATCCACAACCTTGTAGCACGCGGGTCACAACTCAATGATTTGCCTGCCAAACAAATGAAATTGAACATGGCAGCGGTGTACGCCACCGATCGTGCAATACTTAAGGCGATAATTACAACCCCGGCAGAAGAAAGAAAATTGAATGAAAAGGAAGTGGTTCCAGAACCCCCGATGGAGGTTGAAAAGCCAGCTAAAACAGAAGCTCCTAAAGCGCAAATAGCCGCTGAACAAAAAGTTGAAGAAGAGATGGTTAATCAGAAACCCGATAAAGAACTTCCATCTCAACCTGTTGTCCCTGCTAAAAAAGACTTTGTTCCATCCAAACTGAGTGGTGATGATCTTTTAGATGAACTATATCAGGATTTGGACAGATTAAAAAAACTGAAACATGGGTTTGAAGTGGCCTCCTTTAATTTTGATACCTTACCCACAGTGCCAACTGCACCTGATGCCAACACGACCCCACATTCAGTGGCCGAAGTAAAGGGGGATCCCAAACCAGCAAAGAAGCCAAAGGATGCTAATAAAGGCATAATAGCAGAAATCAAAAGCACCAAAAAGAAGATAAAACCCAGCGATCCCAGGCAAAAAGAGCAGCTGGATATCATTGATAAATTTATCAAATCCAAACCAAGCATCTCAAAAGGTAAAACCAGCTCTCCGGCTCCTCCCGCTACCGATTTATCAGAGAGTAGCAGTGTCTTCACTGATAACATCGTATCGGAAACGCTGGTGGAAATACTAATCAAACAAGGTAAAAAGGAGAAAGCAATAGAAGTGCTGCGCAAGTTGATTTGGAAGTTTCCGCAAAAAAAGGCTTACTTTGCGGCTCAAATAGAAGAATTGACAAATTAAGCCATGTATACGTTATTTATTAGTCTGGTTATTGTTTTCGCTGTGCTCCTTGTTATGGTTATTTTAGCACAAAATTCTAAAGGAGGAGGATTATCAAGTCAATTTGGTGGTTCTGGAGCCAGTAACCTTATCGGAGTAAAGAAAACCGGAGACCTTTTAGAGCGCCTCACCTGGGGGTTCGCTATTGCAATTATGGTGTTTACACTGGCTACCAACTTCACAACACCAAATACTTTCAATCAATCAGATGACATTCTGGATCGTGCCAAAGAGCAACAAACAGCTCCGGGGCTTGATCTCAACAGAATAACTCCTGCTACCCCATCGGATAGCACAGAATAGTAATGCCTATTCAAAGAGGTAATTTCAAAAGTCAGCTTATTGCGAACAAAATAAAGCCTGCACTGGCTTTTGAATAAGCAGGTAATCCCCTTAATCTGTAAGTGATAAAGGGAATCCCAACGTTTCACAGCAATAGCGTTTCCTGATTAGACTTCGGTACAGCCTCCTTTATAACTTTCTACTTCGCTGGTACAGCTTCCATGAGTAATGTATAAGCTTTATTCAAAGCCACTCCACCTTCTCTCGCACCTGTATAATGGCCGAGTCGAACTACAACCAGGTCGTGTGAAGGGATGATAGTCGTAGATTGTCCGCCAGCTCCCAACATCATATAAGCATCTTTTGGGATAGGTCTTCCCCCATCACCATTGATCCAGAAAAAACCACCGTATATAGGCCGTCCATCATCCAGCCAGGGTTGGGCCAGTGTGCTTACAAAATCAACATACCCTTCAGGTAAGATTCTCTCTCCATTCCAGACACCATCCTGCAAATAGAGGTTACCCATCCGGGCCCAATCTCTCCCCGATGCAAACTCATATCCCTGGGTAAGAAAATTCCCATAAGGATCAGCCTCCATGATCATGGTGCGAATGCCAATCTTGTCAAACAATTCGCGCTGAGGAAATTCATGGTAATCTCCTCCTTTACCTTCTACGCCTAATCTTACCAGATAGTTGGTCAGAACAGGATCGGAATTGCGATAGCGACCTACTGTATTGGGTAGCCATTGCTGTGGCCGTGTAGCTGCCCATTGAAAAGAGTTTATTGATCCTGTATAAACATAAAGGTGATCCGGATACCCCATTGAAGGATCAAAGTCTGGATCTTGCGGTGCACGAAATCTCAACCCACTAGACATATGAAGGATATCTTTTATCCTTATACTGGCCCTGCCGTCTCCTTCATTTTGCCATTCAGGAATGGGAGCTGGTTGATCCAAAGTATATACACCTTGATTGATTAACACGCCCATCATAGTGGCCGTCAAACTCTTCCCCATTGACCAACTTTCCAGTGGAGTATCTTTAGTAATCCCATCACCATAACGTTCTCCAATTATTCTGCCCTGGTAAGTCACCACAAACGCTGCTGTTTTTCCGTTTCCCTCAAAAGCGGCATCAACTGCTTGTTGTACTTTGTCCATATCCAGTTCAACTGGCATGGGCTCATCGGACAAAACATCTCCCATTGGCCATGGTGTTGCATCGGCTTCAGGTAGATTCCGAGTAATTTTTTTGGGTTCGTAAAATACCTTCTCCATTCCCACAGGAAGCGTTACGCATCCCTGACTTTGATCACCCAGATAGATGGCTGTGCGGGTAACCCCATTGGGTAGTGTGATGGAAACTGATTTCTTCTCGTAATCAACTACAGGCTTTCCCACTTTTGCACGTTCTTCAAATGGACTTGAAAATCCCCCCACATGGGCAGCAGCAAACTCTGCATCAAGACCGGTGATAAATACTGCTGAACAAACCACCTTGGCATAACCAGAGGTATGGTGCTCCAGTGGATCGCCAGGAGGCGCCTCATAGGGTGTTTCCAACTCTAAAGAATCAGCGCGGGCAATCATTTTAGCTTTTATAGCTGCGGGATCATCCTTTACTTCTTCTTTGGTAGTGCTTGGCTGGCAGCTTAACACCCCTATACACAAAGTGAAGAATGCCAACTTTCGAAGAGAAATCAGGTTCTTTTCCAGGTTCATAGTTAAGGCTTTTTTAAAAAGTTACGGAATTCATCCATATATCAAAACCAGAATTTCATCAAGTGGCACTCCCTTTCTTGCTGAAAATCCACCAATCGCTTTTATCAGCTCCTAAACCGTATTTAGGTTCATCGATAGATGTCTGCTTCTCCCCACCCTATTGAAGTATTAGCTTCGATAATAGGTTGTCAGTGGTTGGTAAAATTGAAAAATATGGCAGCACAACTTCCTGATATCATCACGCTGGAGTCCAAAAAAATGGAATTATATAGCAATCCATTAGAACCTTTCTGGGAAACTTCAGGTAAAAGAAAACCAAACTTCAAACTCACAGAAAATTGTAAGAGAGGTTATGTGGCTGGTTGGGCCATCAAAGACCATCAACTGGTACTTACGCAAATCATAGGGAAGCACTATGCCCGTACGTTTTTCTTTGGAGAAAAATTGGTAGAAATCTCAATGAAAAAGCTATTTCCAAAATCTAGAAATAACCACGTACACGCCATTTGGTATTCTGGAAAACTCCGGATTCCTGCGGGAGCAATGACACAATACGAACATAACAATTATAACTCTCGTTTTGAAAAAGAAATTATCATCACAGTAAACAAAGGAGATGTTATTAAAATGGTGACGCTTGACTACACCCAACAAAAACTAGTCGTAAATTTAAGATAGCGGTTCAATTAATCGATGAAATTCAGTGAGATCAATACAATGATCACAAACACACCAAGGAGTGCAATAAAAAACAAATAGTCAGCAATGGCTTCACTTTGTTTTTCCCTTTTTGTATTTGATGTTCTGATAGAGACAAATGAAAAAATACAAGAAGCAGTTAAAAATAGGGCAATTACCGATGTAAGCTCATCAATAACATGGGTTTCAATTTGGCTATTGATGTGGAGTGAGGTAATCACAAAAAGGCAAAATCCAAGAAGGTTAGCAGATGTACCTAGAATATGGGGAGATGTATTGTTGGCCATAGGTTCAATCAATTTGAGAACACAACTTAAGTCAATGGATTCACTCTTCTGTCAGTATTGCATTGGCCCTTGTTATAGAACCGCTGATATGCCTCAATAGGTTCTTTTTTTCCAACACAGAGTAAATATCTGCTTTTTCCAAATCTTCCAGCACTTTGGCATTCACTCCTGAAAGAATAATATTCACTTTTTTGCTATTGAATTGCTTGATCACTTCCTTTAGTCTGTAGATACCGGTGGCATCGATAAAGGGAACATGCCGCATCCTTAAAATAAGCACCTTCGGTTTATTTTGAAGATTATTAATAGTATCCTGAAAGAGTTGTGCCACCCCAAAGAATAATGCTCCGTGTATTTCGTAGATAGCTACTCCCTTTGGTAATACCGGTAATTCTTCCTCAAATAACTTCTCTCCATTCTCATTATCATCAGCTGAAGCATCTACAGCATTCTCAATGCTCATTGAGTCACTCATCCTTTTCATCACCACAAAACTGGACAGCACTATACCCACCTCAATGGCAATTACCAGATCAAAAATAACAGTAAGAAAAAAAGTGGTCAGAAGTATAAGCACATCCGAGGCGTTTCCTCTTAACAAAGACTTGAATTGGCGCCACTCGCTCATGTGATACGCCACTACCACAAGAATACCAGCCAGGGCAGCCATAGGAATTAACTTAGCGTAGGGAGCCAGTAACAGCATAATCAAAAGCAACACCAATGCATGTGTAATCCCCGCTATGGGTGTACGCCCTCCGTTCTTTACATTGGTAGCAGTACGGGCCAAAGCACCGGTAGCTGGTATACCTCCGAACATAGCCGAAGCACAATTAGCAACACCCTGTGCTACAAGTTCAGCATTAGAACGGTGCCTTCCTCCGATCATACCATCTGAAACCACCGCAGAAAGTAACGATTCAATCCCACCAAGAAACGCAATAGCAAGTGCAGGTTGAATCAGAGCCTTTACTGTAGCTAAATCAATATGAGGCACTGAAGGCAACGAAAGGCTATTAGGGATTTCACCAAATGTAGTTTCAATGGTAGTAACAGGAAGTTGTAACCACTGGACCAATATCGTACTCAAAAGAATGGCTACAATAGAACCAGGAATTTTAGCAGTAACCCGATGAAAGTTGAAAGCAATGAGTGCAGTTCCAGTAGCAATCGCAAAGGCTATCCAATTAATCCCATTAAAATTCAGTGCGTACAATTTCCATTTTTCGATAAAGTCTGCTGGTACAGTCTCAATAGAAAGTCCAAAAAAATCCTTTACCTGAGAAGAAAAAATAATCAGAGCAATGCCGCTGGTAAAACCAACAATAAGTGGATAAGGAATGTACTTTAAAAGATTTCCAAAACGCGCCAAGCCCATGCCCACTAACAGGAAGCCTGCCATAAAAGTGGCAATGGTCAATCCACCCACACCGTGCTCTTGTACTATTGCATATACAATTACTATAAAAGCTCCGGTAGGCCCACCAATTTGCACTCTGCTCCCTCCCAGTATACTGATAATAAGTCCAGCAACTATCGCAGTGATTAATCCCTTGTCAGGGGAAACGCCAGAAGCTATAGCAAATGCTATGGCAAGTGGAAGTGCCACAATACCTACTATCAGTCCGGCAGTTAAATCTTTAAGTAATTGTTCTTTTTTGATCCCTCCTTTTAGTAATGAGAATAACTTAGGAGTGAATTGCTTGTCTTTCATCTACTGAATGTTCCTATAACCTATAAATAGAGTACGTGTAGATGGTAAACGAATGGCTGAGTGTTTCGTAAGTAGATTAAACGAATATTTCATCCCCACCCAGGTGCACGTAACGTGCTTCAAAGATAATGCTATTATTGAAATACTCATTCCGACTCTTCAAATAGGAAAAGCCGGAATGAGTCTTAAATCTAGTTCTGCCCTCCGTTGCGGTTAGGACTCCTTTGTGCAGGCCATGTCATCTGCTCACCTGTACGACTATTAATTGGAAGAACAGACTTTTCTCTGGATGTCTTCTCAGGATCTTCACTGGCCATATAGGTAAGGATGGCTGTGAGAATTGCATTGTTGCGCACATCATCAAAGACAATTTTATCATAAGTATCCAGATTGGTGTGCCAGGTGTACGTGCCATAACTCCAATTTAAAGAACTTAAAGAAAAGGCTGGCGCACCTGCTGCCACAAAAGAAGCGTAATCGGAACCACCGCCACCTGGTCTGCCGGGGAATTCCGTTTCAATGTGTTGAGTGATATCCTCTGGCACAGCTGCCAACCAGCGTCCTAAATAATCATACGCATGAAGAAATCCCTGTCCTGAAATATTTACTACCCTGCCTGTTCCGTTGTCCTGATTAAACAAGGCTTGTAAGCCCTTCACCACTTCCGGGCGATCTTCTACAAATGCACGAGATCCATTCAACCCCTGCTCCTCACTGCCCCAATGACCAACAATAATTGTTCGCTTAGGGTTAGGATAAATCTTTTTAAGAATCCTTGCGGCTTCCATCATAGTAAGTGTCCCTGTGCCATTATCCGTAGCGCCTGTACCTCCGTCCCACGAATCGAAGTGAGCAGAAAGAACGATATATTCATTAGGAAGCTCCTTACCAGGGATAGTAGCAATGGTATTGAAGGTAGGCACGGTCCCTAAATCTCTCGATTGTGCCAATACCTTAATCACAGGTTTGTCTCCTTTTTCCGTCATGCGGTACAACAATCCATAATCTTCAAGTGACACATCTATGACAGGGATCTTTTCTGTATTGGCACTGAAAATCTTATTAGCACCAAAACCTTTCGACCAGCGGGACTGCACAATGCCTACCGCACCTGCTTTCTCCAGTACCTTATTGATGTCACGGCCTTGTCCCATATTACTCAGGTTCTTATCCCATTGATCTGTAAGCTCATCTCTTTGCTTTTTCATTTTGGCAAACGACTCCTCGGTGGCAAACTCTTCCCAATTGTAATCCGGCCGGCCAGTAGGTTGTGGCATAGACACCAATACAAACTTACCTTTTACATTCGGCAGCCAGTTCTTAAAGGCAACTGAATCATTTACTGTAGGTAATGTAATGGTTGCTGCTGTTGTACCATTCTTAGGTGTGGCAGGGCTCCATGCCAATTGCATTCCTTGCAACGACACTACCCGTGGTGAAACCAAATCGATATGGGTAATGCCCCGCTCCCATCCTCTCCACTTTCCCCACTCTTCATTCTTCGCTTCTATGCCCCAAGACTTGTATTTTTCAACTGCCCAATCATGGGCAGCTTTCATCTGTGGGGTACCTACCAGACGTGGACCAATGACATCCATCAACTGGTGTGCCAGATTCTCCAGTTGAGAGTTATCAGTACCCTCTGCAACAATTTTATTAACGGTTTCGCTTTGTTGAGCAAAAGATATTTGCGTAATCAAAAACAGCACGAAAAACGACTTTAATACTCTATTCATTATTAATTGTTTAGTAAAACCTTATGACCGCCCTAAAATATACATTTAATTCTCATTTAGAAATGAGAATGGGGAATGTGGTTACTTTCCTATTTTATGGTGTTTATTCAGGCAATAATATTAATTGAAAGCTGACTATTCGCCCTCGAATTGCTTTTCCTTTTATCCCTACTCCATTTTCGGGTTTAAACAAGGCATTTATTAACTTTGTGATAACCTACCACCCTATCCATGAGCAAAATTCTTTCGTACTTTACCTTACTCTTACTGCTGATAATAAGTACAGTGGCTTGTAGACCTAAAACCACCAATACGCCAATAGCGCATCCGGCAGAAATAAATTATACCTCACTGGGAGACAGCATCAGCATGGTTGCACAACAGGCATTGATGGGACAACTCATGAGAGCCATGGAAGAAGGGGGTTCCACCCACGCTGTTAATTTTTGTAGTGAACGGGCTATACCCATAACCGATTCTCTGAGCAAAAAATACAATTGTGAAATCAAAAGGGTGGCATTGGGCAACAGAAATCCTGACAACAGGCTAACAGCCGCAGACCAAAAGATTTATGATTCCTATATTCAGTCCCTGGAAGATAGTATTGTACTAGAATCTAAGGTGGTGGAGCAACAAAATGAGATGCTGTTTTACAAACCCATTGTATTAGGAATGCCTGCCTGTTTGCAATGTCATGGGAAAAATGATGAGATCAATCCCGCTACGCGTGCCGCTATACAATCTAAGTACCCGGAAGACAAGGCCACTGGTTTCAGTATGGGAGAATTGAGAGGGATGTGGAAGATTAGCTTTCCCGCCACAACTGATAATTAAATAGCTTCTTTAACAATACTTCACTTTACGATTGGTGATTGCTCCAATTTCCAGGGGTAAAACAACAAAGTAAAAAAGGAAGGACACACTTCTGCATCCTTACTTTTGTCGGCAAACCCTATCTTTTGATAGACTATAGTCCCCTGCTTTGCGTTTCACCGGATTTTTCTATTCCTCTGGCGTGCTGCAATGTACCACTAGGGCTGTATTGAATTTCAATTTTGTTGCCGTCTTTCTTTTGATGGAATATATAGGCGATTGGTTTTAAAAGAACTGGTGTACCAATCCCGGTAGCCGACTTCAAGTACCGAAGAGACCAGGACCCTGCATCCGGAGCCAGGTCAAATTCGTTATTCAGAGAAAACTGTACTATTGCAGGAACCTCATCCTGTCTCACTTTCTTCACTTTCTCCATTCCATTTCCACTCTGCGCAAAAATTAATCCCGCAGACAGCAACCAGATGGCTGCTACTAACATAAGCTTTTTCATGACCCTAAAATTTTATCGTTTAGTAAAACATTAACTAAATGTTTTAAACTGGCCAGCTTAATTCACATGTTTAATAACTGGTTAACGTCAGAATTAGTTTAGGGTAATCCCCATTTTATTTTAAATATTACACGAGGCGAGGTAATCGGAGATGAGTAGCGTTTTTCTGGGACGAGCTGATATTCACCAATACCCAGGAATCACCACACTACATTGTTACCTATCTGGATAGGGCGATCCTGTGATGAAGGCTGTAAGATGAAAAGTCTTGTAGTTCTATAGGCAAGCAGGCGAATAGTATACCAATACCTAAAACGTGGAGAAGGATCAGAATTGCCCGTTAGTATTATAATACCAACGGGCAAAGGATACTGGGATTATCTGTTTATATAAGCGTAAAGTCCGATACCAATCACAATTCCGGAGTTGATTTGTTTGGTGTTGGATCCCTTTGATTTTTGGGTGTTGTGAGCATATCCCAGTTGAGGTTCAAAAGAAATAGCATCGCTGATAAAATAAGAATATCCACCAAGCAATGACCACCCACCCAAGTTAACGGTAGATTCTGTGGTGGTTCCGTTATTTGTATTCTTGGTTTTGTTCGATCCCACACGAATAGACCCCTGAACATAGATGTTGTCAAAGTAATACCTGGCCTGAGGGGTCAATCCAAAACCTAAAGAGGTAGATTTGTCCGAAGATCCGTCTGGTTTATAAGACGAGGTACTGATTTGCAAACCTGTACCCACGGCCAGATTGTCGATTACAAAATAAGCCGCCTGGGGCTCAATAGAAAAACTGGAAAATTTTCCAAGGGTACTGGTTGTGCTTCCTGTTTTCAATTTACTGGTGGTGAAGGAGCTGGACAGGTTGCTGCTCCCTCCAACAATAAAACCACCTTGATTAAACTGGGCAAAAGAAGTGCTTGCCATTATTGCTCCAAAAATTACTAAAATCAGTTTTTTCATATAACAGTAAATAAATTTGGCGCAAAACTATAGAATAAAAGCGAACTAAAAAACAATCTTCAACAGACCGCTTAATTAATCGGTAGATCACTAGATTTCTGATTTGCCAGGAGTATTTCCCCAACTTGTAGACTTATACCCTAAGCACGTGTCACGTTGAGTGAAACCGATAGTGCAACTCGCGTACCTTCTCAGCAAGATCAGGAAAAGGGCCTTCAACTATTTGATTGGGAACAATATCCTGAATGGGTAATGGTTGTACCGGAGAGGCCGGAAGGTCCAAGTCTTTGAGCCAGAAAACCAATTGCTCAGAAGAACTTGCGTACACAATGCGACCTAGCCCTGCCCAACCATGAGCGGCAGCACACATCGGACAATGTTCACCCGAAGTGTAAACGGTTGCCTCTGCCCTGTCTTCAGCACTCAGGTTTTCAGCAGCCCATAGTGCAATCCTTAATTCCGGATGGCGTGTTCTGTCTCCAGAAGTCACCACATGATTGCGGTCTTCCAACAAAACAACGCCATCCGCAGATACAAGCACAGAGCCAAACGGCTCATCACCTGCGTGAAGTGCCTCAGTTGCCAATTCTACGCAGCGGTTTAAATGCTCTAAATCTTCATCATTTAACATAATCATCTCACAATTAGGAGGAACACCAACAAAGGCTAAGGGTAATTCTTCATTTAGAATATTTTTACGCCTCCATAATTATTCTTTAAATGCTTGTTCTATTCTTTTATCCGGAACAAACCAAATAAGTGCAACCACCAAATAAATCAAAAGACCTAATAATGGTTGTAAAAGTGATAGTGCGATACCGACAAAATATAACAAAAGTGAAATATTTAGTTTTCTATCATTGCTGTAGGCCTTTCCCACACTCGAATCTTTGCCTTCATTCCTTATCACATTATGAACAAGTATTTTAAATGCCAAGGCAGCCATAAACAATACCACTCCATACAGGGATGTAGGATTCGCCTCAAAATGATTTTGCCCCATCCAACCGGTAACAAATGGAAAAAGTGACAACCAAAACAGAAGATTAAGGTTTGTCCACAAAATACTTCCATTTACCTTATTTACTGCGTAAAGCAAATGGTGGTGGTATTCCAATATATACCTACATAAATAAAGCTTAGCACATAAGTGAGAAAAACAGGAAGTGTTGACTTCAAGGCTTCAAAACCCGAACCTTCCGGCACTTTCATCTCTAGTACCATTATGGTGATGATAATAGCCAAAACACCATCACTAAAGGCTTCTAATCTTCCAGTTTTCATAATATCGATCTTCTAAATAACCAAATTTCTCAATAGCCCCCTGGCTTTTGTTGGTGTTCTGTACTACCCCAACAAAGCGAAGAACTCCATCACATCTGCTTGTTGATCAAGATGACCAACATGGCGTAGTATCAAACCCTTAAGGTCCTCAACCTAGTTCTCCCTCTTATTTTTATCCTATTCCCAATTAAGACTCGGGCTATAAGCCCAGCTCCTATCAACGTACCACTTACTATTAATGTCTTGTTGTTGAGTTCGCCTGTATTGATTATATCTAATAACAAATAGCCTCCTCCTGTAATAAGAGAAAGTTGCTCTATTTTATACCGGAGCCACCATCTCGTCTTTTCATCAATATAAAGACTCGATATTTCACTTACCCTCACTTCAAATCCTTTAAATACAATAACGCTATCCTGAATGGCAACAATCTCACCTGTAACTTTTGCCTTGGTATCATTCACGCGAAAGGAAATCTCCTCTCCCTTCTTATAGTATACATTCTTGTTTTTATTTCTCTTCTGCAACATCAAAAGGGTTTGTTGTCCAAAACAATGATAGCCAGTGATCATTAACAAGAACGAGAATAATAGCAACTTCATATTTTCTAATCCACGAAATACATTTTCCGTTCTTAACTTCAATTGGTGTTTTCATCTACCGAAATAACTTCACAACAGCTTACGAGTTGCGCAAAATCTTTTCCATTTTCCTGCCCTTCGCCAATTCATCCACCAGCTTATCCAGGTACCTAACTTTTTGTCTCAATGGATTTTCAATTTCTTCTATCCGGTAGCCACAAATCATTCCTGTTATGAGGTGAGCATTTGGATTTAATTCAGCACCCTTAAAAAATGCTTCAAAAGTTACTTTCTTTTCAATGAGCTCATGAAGCTTTTTGTCTGTAAAACCAGTCAGCCACCTTATTACCTGATGCAATTCCTCTTTGGTTCTACCCTTGCGCTCAACTTTTGTGATGTAGTGGGGGTAAACGGATGCAAATGTCATTTTTGCTATTCGCTCATTGTGGTTAGGTGTTGATTCCATACTATCACAATCTTTATAATTGTCCTTTCCTTTTCACTATGTTTTTATAGTCCAATTATCTTAAACCAAAGTTTTAGTCTTTAGCTACAATTTTAGAAATATTGACCGAAAATCATTTCTCAATCGAAAAGGTGCCATCTTGCCAAATCAAGTTTGTACAGGTCTCGCCCACACAATAGCGTATGTTCTTCCCTTCTTGAGGAAGAATAAATTCTGAATCGTACCCATCACCCTCTATATAGTTATCAGGCCTTAGCAATTTCAAATCATCTATTTCTCTTATAATCTCCTTTGTTGTGACAGAAGTAGAGCCTTGATCATCTTCATTAAAAAGAATGAAAGTGATATCGCCATCGCAAAACATAGTACAGCATTTTTTAGCATGTCCTATCAGTATGTTTCCATTCTTCTTTTTCCAATAGGTCATCTGCATTTCGCAGTCTGTTTGGGAACTGTGATACTTAATATAACCACTTTTGGTATCGAGCTGAGTAATAATATTAAAGGCAGGATGTTCATTTTTCCTCTTTAAGTCATTTTCCAGCACAAGATAGCGCTCATCATTATTGTACTTAAGCAGACTGTGCAGTCTCAGTAAATCATAAAATACATAGTATTTTTCAATGCCTTGCAGTTCATCAAAAATGTGCTCGTATGGCCCTTCATCAAAATCTAAGCTTACAAAACCACCATTAAATAATGTCACAATTTCATTTTGTGAGAGGCCATTATCAGAGGATGATAAATTCTCGGAAATATGTTCTTTATCCTCGTTGGATAAATTCGGTTCGATATCTACCGATCTTTTTGAAAAGATGGGTTGTAGATTTATTGATTCATCGTAAGCATAATAATTGTAATCATAGGGTCCCTTGTCTGGATCCCCATTCTTGATGGACCTCATTCTAAGAATAGTGTTACCATTGACATCTACAAGAGTGTGGGGTGCCATTACATTTCCCTTCTCAAGTACAGCTATTGAAAGCGTAATTGGATAAGGGGAGGCGCTTGTCTCATAGATGATTGCTCCAATTTCTAAATCATATTGATCAACAACACGAAGGTATTTTCTTGACATTCCCCCACCTTCCACATGCTCCATGGCATCTCCAGAAACAGCGATCGATTGGTTTTCATATTGAGCCGATAACCCTCTGGTGGGATATAGTCTTTCTAAAACCTTGTTATAAAAGGTGACTAAGGATTCCTCAGAAATAACTTCTGATGCTGCTTGAGAAGTAGTGGGATCATTTTCAGTTTCTTCCACAGGCTCATCAATGTCAGCAATACCTTCTGCTTCGGTATTGTCCTGCTGCTTTTCTTGACAAGAATTTAGTATCAAAATTAGACCTAGAAGGAAAACTAATCGGAGAAGTTTCATATCCTTTTATGGAAGTGTTTTTGTCTTGTGTACCATTAATTAGGACTCAAGGTATAAGTTTAATATTCTTTGATCAATGCGGAGCCACATTTCCAGCGTATCAAGATAAACTTATTGACTTAATTTACGCTAGCTTTTGTTGGTATTCTTCACCAACAAAGAATTGAATTCCATCAATACATACGCTTGTTGGTTTTCTTGACCAACAAGGACTTGGGCTAAATTAGTTGTGGTTGGTGTTTTCACCAACTACTTTACTTCTCTCTCTATGTTTACCATTTACTTAACCCCGACCAAAGACAAAAATTTACCTACCTCTTCCTTGCTACAAATCGTATCACCGACCCTATTCCGTTGTGATACGTACCCTCATTCAGTTCTATTTCCATCTCCACCAACTGGTCAAAGTCATAATTAGGAAAGTCAGATTTGATTTCATCGATAGAAAATAAAGATGCGATGTCTCGGGGGCCGCCCACTTTTTCATTCTTTGCCACATAATCAAGATGACGTTTGCTAAAGGCCTCAAAAATAATCACACCACCCTTCTTTAGATAGGTATCCAATGTCTTGTGATACAATGATTTAATGTTGGCCGGAAAGTGGGCATAAATAAGTGCTATGGCATCAAATTGATCAGGCTTATAGTTCAAAGTCTCCAATTCACCCACCTCATATTCAATCTTCACATTATTCTTTTCGGCCAATTGAAATGCTTTCTTTTGCCCTTCAATGCTAATGTCAAACGCAGCAACCTGCCAACCCAGCTGTGCGGCATAAACGGCATTCCGCCCTTCCCCCTCCGCGGGAAAAAGTATAGACCCAACGGGTAATTGATCCAACTGTTCTTTTAGGAAATTGTTTGGCTTTTCACCATAGGCAAATTCCTCTGAACTGTACCGCTCATTCCATCTGTCTTTCCAGGCACTATTCATTTGTATTTATTTACGAAAAACTCAAAGATATGGATATAACCTCATCCGGATGGATATCAATTACTTGTATTGTTTCACTTGTGGTAGGTGCTTTCTAGCCGCTTTAATTTAAAATTACCTCTCATTTACCCATAAGCCTTTTTATCATCCATATGTTACAGGCGATATGTCCAGATTTCCCCAAAGGCTTTTCAAGCTTCTTAAACCCTAATCTTTCATACATTTTCACAGCATTATCAAAATGGGGTAAACTTTCAAGATACAATTCAGAATATCCCAATTCGATAGCAGATTGAATGCTTTGTTCCATCAATTTTGTCCCAATCCCCTGTCCTCTTACCTTGGATGAAACATAAAATTTAACTAATTCTACACAATGCTTAGGCAAACCATCAGTAGGGTAAATTCCACAACATCCTAAAACTTCGCCATTTTCTTCTGCCACCCAAAGAATAGACTTTTCGTTTTTAAACAATCCATACAGGTTATCCGTAGTTGGATCCGAATACACTGTTCCTTTTTTTGGAGCGTTGTGTTCTTCAAAAACTCTTTTAATCAAGTCTGCTAAAAATTTATTATCAGATTTCTGTATTCTTCTAATATTCATGATTTTATTTTCTATCTCCCTGGGGTTCAAATGGCACCAGCATTTTGGCGTTCACTATTTTTCGCTTATGCTCTTCCGTTTTCTTTTGGGTCAACCAACATCCATTCAATACCAAATTTATCTCCAATATATCAAAATATGAACTCCAAGGATACTAGCTTTTGTAGGTGTTCTTCACCAACAAAGAATTGAATTCCATCAATACATACGCTTGTTGGTCAAGAAGACCAACAAGGGCTAGCTACAACGCATCTAAGTTTAGTTATTAATCGTCATAATAAGATGTTTAATGTCCGCTAATTCATATTCATCAAAGTCTTCTCTGAATAATCGAAAATAAGCTAGCATAGGTTTGAATTTTGAAAATAGCCAATTTGCCTTTTCCTTTAACTTAGGTGAATCATGGATGTCATTAATTATTTTGGCCAAATTTTTAATATAAGACTCATAGTCCTTAGTTGTATCATCTAAATTCGATTATACTTTTGAAAAGTAGTCAACATAATATAGTCCATCGTCATCAATTGTTGTGACACCTCCTATGTGGAAAATCCCTGGCTTAGTATCTTTAAAATCTTTAATTATAACGTAATCAATAATTATTCTTGGATACTTGGCATGCGATTGTTCTGCTTCATAAGCCTCAACCAAACCAGGACCAAATATTATATCGTTGCTATGTACAATATCACCATAAATTATACTTCCTCTTAGCAGAAATCCCATATTGACACAATTAACACATAGAAGTTGAATGTCTCTTATCTCATCATAAAATGATTCAAAATCATCCGCAGCAAAAGAAATAACAATCAAATCCGAGAATTGAGTAACCTCCCGAAATTTGGTAGCAGAATAATTTTTATTCTCAGTGAATTCCTTCAGTAATTGAAATAAGTTATTTACGTACTCAATCTTCCTTTCTTTAGAATTTGCGGACTTGTTTGTCAAATTTATAAAACTCTTGAATCCCAGTAAATCAATATATGCAATTACTTTTTTTTTGTATTTCATCGACTGCCGAGTTATTTTAAAACGAGTTTGTAAAAATGAATCTTTGCATTATTTCGAAGCGAAATATGAGCATTGCATGCAACAATTGGGACTCCAATCATATGTGATATATCCTAGCTTCTATTGGTGCCTGTTTAATTGAATGATTTTAATTTCCCATTTTCAAAATACAAATACTGATCATCGTAAATCCATTGATTTCCGTAACTCGACTTGTTAATCTTTTGTGGTTCTCCCCAAGAAAGAATTGTCATTTCTTCAGTAAATCCTATTCTTACCTTCCCAGTCAAAATCCTATTCCAATCTTCTGCTCCGAATTTAGTCTTATACTTATCCGCTTCTTCTTTAGTAAATACCCAATAGGTATTGTTTGTGTTGTCCACACTTAATGGAATTTTCTCTCCTAGGTCATTTTCAAGTATAAGTGATAGAGTGAAATATTTCTCCTCAACTGTGATATCAATACATTTCCACTTTGTTCCTGGAGCAAATGTGACTTCCCTTCCTGTTGTCAATTCTGTCATTGGTTCAGAACTAATCCAATTTTTTCCACGAGTAATAAATTCTCTGTTTAAAAATCTTTTCTTTAGTATAATATAGTACCCAACAACAACAAAAGGGAATGAGTGCTCATAATCGCTGTCGTATTCGTAATATACGATGTCATTGCTTTCTTTTTCTTTGAGTTTTAAAAATGACTTCTTCCCGTAAAGAAGATCATCTTCTTTCGCCTTTGGATGCGGGATGATCTCTAGTACTTTAAAGTATTTTTCAGCCAGGTCAATATATTTTGAATTATAACCGTCACAGCATTTATAAATTACGCTTTTGTCTCCAATTCTACTCTGTGTGTAATCAGTTGTGAAATCCTCGTAACCATACTCTCTTAATGATTCTGGCTTTCCTTTAAGATAAAGCTCTTGTCCAAGATATTGATTAACATCCTTACCAACAAAATTTTTGAGACTGTCATAAGGTTTAGTGGGATTCTTACTTTTTGGAGCAATTTTAGTCGTGGTTATTTGTCCAAATGAAACTATACCTGATAATAGAAGTATAAAATGAATAGAGATTGTCTTCATGATCAATTGTAGTTTACTAAAATGTCACGTCCTAAAATACGGCTACAGGTTAAACATTAATTTAAGCTGCATT
>ERZ761609.840-NODE-840-length-32087-cov-34.740822_pt1 | contig 32087 bp, 15 predicted proteins | sample MGYA00511163_ERZ761609 | MGnify/ENA primary metagenome ERZ761609 (study PRJEB28899, sample SAMN02445070) | bioreactor sludge metagenome | biome: EBPR sludge | place: Australia: Brisbane, Thorneside Wastewater Treatment Plant | collected 2011-12-16 ...
ACCACCGAGATCTACACTCTTTCCCTACACGACGCTCTTCCGATCTGTGCGGCCGGTGCTGGCGGGCACGGCGCGGATGCTGCGCGGGACGCTGGGGCGGGTGTTTGGCATTGAGGGGCGGCTGGCGGCCTCGCAGATCCGCGCGTCCACGCGGCGGCTCTCCGTCTCCGTGGCGGCGCTGGCGGTGAGCCTGGCGCTGACGGTGGCCATCGCCGTCATGGTGGGCAGCTTCCGCCAGACGGTGCTGCTGTGGGTGGATCAAAGCATGGGCGCGGACCTGTATGTGCGCCCCGGCACCCCCGCGCGCAGCCAGGGCGCGCCCACGCTTTCCCAGCAGACGCTGGATTTGCTGACCGGCCACCCCGCCGTGGCCGCGGCGGATGGCTACCGCGCCCTGGACCTGCCCTACCAGGGGCGCATCGTGAAGCTCGGCACGGGCGACTTCGCCGTGCAGGTGGAGCACGGGCGCATGGTCTTCAAGACGCCCGGCGACCCGAAGGCGCTGCTCCAGCGCGCGCGGGAAAAGGGGCAGGTCTTCATCTCCGAGAGCTTCGCCCTGCGCTTCGGCGTGCGGGAGGGCGGCAGCGTGGAGCTGGCCACGCCGCAGGGGCCGCGCACCTTCACCGTGGCCGGGCAGTTTTATGATTACTCCAGCGATGGCGGCACCCTGACCCTGGACCAGGCCCTGTTTGAGAAACACTTCGGCGCCAGCCGCCCCACGCACCTGGCCCTGTACTTGAAGCCGGGCTCCGACGCCGGGGCCGTGCGGGAGGAAATGCTCGCCTCCCTGGACGGGCGCGGCTTTGTCTCCGTGTTCACCAATGCCGGCCTGCGCGCCGAGGTGCTGCGCATCTTTGACGGCACCTTCGCCATCACCTGGGCGCTGGAGATCATCGCCGTGCTCGTGGCCATGGCGGGCGTGGCCGCCACCATGCTCACGCTCGTGCTGGAGCGGCGGGAGGAGCTGCGGCTGCTGCGCCTGGCGGGCGCGGAGGCCGGGCAGGTGCGGCGCACCATTTTGATCGAGTCCGGCCTCATCGGCGCCGTCAGCCAGGCGCTCGGGCTCGTGGTCGGCGCGCTGCTCTCCCTGGTGCTCATCCATGTCATCAATCCGCAGAGCTTCGGCTGGAGCATCCAATTTCACACCCCCTGGGCCTTTCTGCTCGGCTCCACCGTGCTGACCGTGCTCTGCACCATGCTCGCCGGCCTCTGGCCCGCCCGCCGCGCGGTGAAAAAGCTGGCCCTGGGCGGCATGGCGGTGCTTTTGCTCTCAGGAAATGCACAGGCCGCCAGCACGCCCGCGCCGATGTCAAATCGTGCCGTTTGGGAGCCACTTGGGACAAAGCCAACGTCGTTTGTGACGGCTAAAGAGCCGTTTGAGACGTGTCAGAAACCGTTTGGTACAGGTCAAAAAGCCTTTGAGACGTGTCAGAAACCGTTTGGTACAGGTCAAAAAGCCTTTGTGGCGTGTCAAAAACCGTTTGGTACGGGTCAAAAAGCCTTTGTGACGTGTCAGAAACCGTTTGGTACGGGTCAAAAAGCCTTTGTGACGTGTCAGAAACCGTTTGGTACGCATCAGAAACTGTTTGGTACGGGTTCTGAGCCGCGCCAAAACCTCCAGGAATCGCCCCCGGAGGCTGCACCGGCTCCCGAGAGTGGCTTTGAGCAGGCGGGGGGTGGCCCGGCCGCGCCACCTGCCGCCCCACCCTGGCAGCCCGCCCAGCCCGGTTACCGCTACGAATTCCCGCGCGACCACGCCCAGCACCCGCGGCACAAGATCGAGTGGTGGTATTTCACCGGGAACCTCGACACGCGGGAGGGGCGGCGCTTTGGCTACCAGCTCACCTTTTTCCGCATCGGCGCCGTCGCCCAGCCCGCCGTGCAGTCCCCCTGGGCGCTGCGGGATGTGTGGATGGCCCACCTGGCCGTGACGGATGCCCAGGGCCGCGCCTACCACCACGCCGACCGCCTGAACCGCACCGGCCCCGGCCTGGCCGGGTCCACGCAGGAGCGCGTGTGGAATGAGGACTGGCAGTGCCTTTTCGAGCCCGGCGGCATGAGGCTGCGCGCGGCGGAGGGCGCGTTTGGCCTGGAGCTGGAGCTGGAAAAGGCCAAGCCGCCCGTCTTCCACGGCAGGGATGGCATCAGCCAAAAAGGCCCCACGCCCGGCAATGCCAGCCATTATTACTCCTTCACCCGCCTGCCCACGCGCGGCACGGTGACGATGGACGGCGCGCGCCATGAGGTGGCCGGCCTGAGCTGGATGGACCACGAATTCGGCAGCAGCTTCCTGGAAAAAGGCACCACCGGGTGGGACTGGTTCAGCGCGCAGCTCGACGATGGCAGCGAGCTGATGCTCTTCCAACTGCGCGGCGAAAACGGCGGCGCCACCACCGGCAGCGCGGGCACATTCATCCATCCCGACGGCAGCGCCGAGGCCCTGGCCGCGGACGATCTGCGCCTCACCCCCGGCCAGATGTGGCGCTCCCCCGCCGGAGCGCGCTACCCCACCGGCTGGAGCCTGGAAGTGCCGCGCCTCGGCCTGCGCCTGGAGTCCTATGCCGTGCTGCCCCAGCAGGAATTCCAAGCCGCCGCCACCCCCGGCCTCGGCTACTGGGAGGGCGCGGTGGATTACCGGGGCACCCGCGCGGGCAAAGCCGTGCGCGGCCGCGGCTACCTGGAGATGACCGGCTACTCCGGCCGCTCCATGAGCCTGTGGTTCGGCGGTGACGGTGAATGAGACGGCGTCAAGCAGCGGTAAAAGACTGCCGGGAGGCACAAAAGCACCACTTTCCAGCATCGGGCGAAAAGAAAGGTTGCCTGAAGCGCGGCGTTTTTGTTAGCCTGCCATTTTCCGCGACGTGCGGAGATGATCCGCGCCTCTGAACCCAAACCTCGTTTCCTTATGAACCCGACAAACACCAGCCGCCGCGCCTTCATGCGCGGCACCCTCGCCGGCGCCGCCGGTCTCGCCACCCTGCCCGCCTGGGCCAAACCCATCGGAGCCAACGGCGACGTGCGCGTCGCCGTCATCGGCTTCAAGTCCCGCGGCAACGGCCACATCAGCAGCCTGCTGAAAATCCCCGGCGTCCGCCTCGCGGCCCTCTGCGACGTGGACAGCGAAGTGATGGACAAAAAAGTCGCCGAACTGGCGAAGAAGGACATCAAGGTCAAGCAGTACAAGGATTTCCGCGAATGCTGCGCCGACCCGGACATTGACGCCATCACCATCGCCACGCCGAACCACAGCCACACCCTGATCGCGCTGACCGGCCTGGCCAATGGCAAACATGTGTACGTCGAAAAACCTGTCTCCCACAACATCTGGGAAGGCCGCAAGCTCGTCGAAGCCGCCGCCATCGCCGCCAGGAAGGGCTTGGTGACCCAGCACGGTATGCAGCGCCGCTCCGACCTCGGCTGGGCCGCCGCCATGGAGTGGGTCAAGGCCGGCCACATCGGCAAAGTGACCCTGAGCCGCGGCATCAACTTCAAAGCCCGCCAGAGCATCGGCAAAGTGGACGCCCCGGTGGCCCCGCCCGCCACCGTGGACTACAAGCTCTGGTCCGCGCCGCGCACCGAGCTGCCCGTGAACCGCGCCAAATTCCACTATGACTGGCACTGGCAGTGGGCCTACGGCAACGGCGACATCGGCAACCAGGGGCCGCACCAGCTCGACGTGGCCCGCTGGGCGCTCGGCAACCCCGACAAGCTGCCCGTGCGCCTCATGAGCTTCGGCGGACGCTGGGGCTATGATGACGACGGCCAGACCGCCAACAACCAGATGGCCTACTACGACTACCCCGGCAACGCCCCGCTGCTCTTTGACAACCGCGGCCTGCCCATGAAGGACATGAACTGGACGAAAGGCTTCGAGCCCGTCTTCCGCATCAACGGCAAGACCTCCGCCCCGCGCATCGGCAACGTCATCCACTGCGAGGGCGGTTTCGTGGCCGAGTCCAAGGCCTATGACAACGACGGCAAAGCCATCGAGAAGTTCGACAACTTCCAGGACGGCCCCGACCACATGCTGAACTTCATCGAGTCCGTCCGCGCCGGCAAGATCACCAAGGACGTGCTGCATGTGGCCCACGGCCACCACGCCGCCGCCCTGGCCCACCTGGCCAACGTCTCCTACCGCCTTGGCAAGAAACTGGGCACCGGCGAAGTCAAAGAGCGCCTCAGCGCCAGCAAGCCCGCGCAGGAAACTCTCTCCGACTTCTTCGCCAACCTCGAAGCCAACCAGGTGGATCTCTCCAAAGACCTGCCCGCTGTCGGCCCCTGGCTCGAATTCGACCCTGAGAGCGAGAAGTTCGTGGGCGAGTTCGCCGACGAGGCGAACAAGATCGCCATGGAGGAATACGCCAGCGGCTTCGAACTGCCGGTCATTTCCTGATCCGGCTGCCAAGGCCCTCCCATCCCTCAACCCGCGCCACCCCGCCGTGGCGCGGGTATTTTTTTGTCGCCGCCGCGCGCGCATCTTTTTCCGGGACGGCTGCACAATTTCTTTCGCCGCCGCGTTTTGTGCATCCACCTTTTCATCCCATGAGCCAAAACAACCGTCGTTCCTTCCTCAAAACCGCCGCCGGCGCCGTCAGCGCGCCGTTCATCCTGCCTTCCCGCGTGTGGTCGGCGGAAACAGCGCCCAACTCCCGCGTCAATCTCGGCTTCATTGGCATGGGCAAGATGAACAGCGGCCACCTCGGCAACTTCCTCGGCCGTGAAAACTGCCAGGTCGTGGCCGTCTGTGATGTGGACACCACCCGCCGCGAGCATGCGAAGGGCCGCGTGGATGAAACTTACGGCAAAAAGGCTGATGGCGCTTACAAAGGCTGCGCCGCCTACAGCGACTTCCGCGAGCTGCTGGCGCGCAAGGATATTGACGCCGTCGTCGTCGCCACGCCCGACCACTGGCACGCCTACATCGGCATCGCCGCAGTGAAGGCGGGGAAGGACGTGTATGGCGAGAAGCCGCTCACCCACAATGTCCACGAGGCGCTCTTGCTCACCAAGGCCGTGCGCGACTCGGGCCGCATCTTCCAGACCGGCTCCCAGCAACGCTCCAGCAAGGAATTCCGCGTCGCCTGCGAACTGGTGCGCAATGGTGTCATCGGCCAGATCAAAACCATCACCACCTCCTTTGGCGACCCCGCCGGCCCCTACAACCTGGGCGAGGAACCCGCCGAGCCCGGCCTGGACTGGGACATGTGGTGCGGCCCCGGTCCGCTCAAGCCCTACAACAGCATCCTCAGCCCGCGCGGAGTCCACAACCACTTCCCCGCCTGGCGCATGACGCGCGAGTTCGGCGGCGGCATGATCACCGACTGGGGCGCGCATCACATTGACATCGCCCAGTGGGGCCTCGGCGTGGACGACAGCGGCCCGGTCGAAGTGCGCGCACCGCAGGGCGGCGCAGATGCCAAGCGCGGCGCGCAGCTCGTTTATGCGAACGGAGTCGTGCTCACCCACGGAGAGGGCAAGGGCGTCTCCTTCTACGGCACCGAGGGCGAGGTGCATGTGAACCGCGGCAAGTTCGAACTCTGGCTCGGCGGCAGGAAGGTGCACGGCTTTTATGACCGGGAGCAGGACAAGGGCACCTCCCTGGACCGCGAGGTGGTGCTCAGCGAGCGCGAGTATTTGAAGGATGCCAAGGTGAGGCTCTACGAAAGCAAAAACCACCACGACGACTGGCTCAACAGCATCCAGACCCGCAAACCGCCGATCTGCGATGTGGCCATCGGAGCCACCACCGTGATCTCCTGCCACCTGATGAACATGGCCTACTGGCACGGCGCCAATTTCAAATGGAACCCCGTCGAGCGCGCCTTCGCCGAGGGCGGTGATCCCAAATGGCTCACCCGCGACTACCGCGGCGGCTGGGCGGTGTGATCCCGCAAGTTGAATCCCAATGCGCGAAGTCCGCACGCCGGGCTTCGCGCTTTTTTTCGATCGCGGGGCTCCGCGGCAAGACTGCTCGCGCGCGGCAGCGCCGCCTCAGCTCATCCGCAGGACGAGGCGCAGGGCATCAAGGCGGAGCCGGGCGGAGCCGAGCGCTTTTTCGAGAAGGGCCATGTGGCTTCTCATGGCCTCGATTTCCTCCGGACGAACGTGGTCGTTGATCTGGGCTAGATCTTCGAGTCGCTCAATCTCGGCCTGGAGCTGCGCGCGCATGGACGACACGGCCGCCTCGACGAGCGCTTCCATTTCCGCCTTGGCGATCTTGCGCGACTTGGACAGCATGGCGGGGAAGATTTTGCGCTTGATGCTGGGATTTTCAAAAAGGCGCGAGGGGCTGCCTTTCTCGATCCTGGCATGCATGAAGGCGGCGTCATCGCGCCGGTCCTTCTTCGCATGGTCCACGACCACGCGCAGCGGGCCGGGTGAAAGGAAACGGTCCACATGCAGCTCCGGCGGGGCGATGCACTCGACGACGAAATGCGTCTCGAGCATGAGGCCCTCGGAACCGGAGCCGCGCCAGAGTCCGAAGCTGCTGTTGCCGCCCTCGGCGCCGAGCAGGAGATCAAGCGCGCCGCGCACCATGGGGTGGTCGGGGGTCAGGAAGCCGGTGTTCTCGCGGGAAAGGGCGCGCGCGCGGTCGAAGGTGACGGTCAGGCCGTCGTCGGGGAGCGCGGGAAAGGCGTCGGTGGTGAGGTTGCCGGGCAGGAGGAAGTAGGAGCGGTTGCCCAGCTCCTCGACATGCATGCCGAAGTGGTCCACGAGCCGGATGAAGAACTCCTCGAACTCGGTGTCACGGTCCTGGGCGCGGATGTCGTCAATGACCTGGGCGGCTTTTTCAGGCTTGCAGGAGTTCAGTTCGAGCAGGCGGTCATGGCCGCGCTCGAGTTTTTTTGCGACGGTTTTGCGCAGCTCGCCGGATTGCTGGATGAAGGCCTCCAGGCGGTCCGGTTCGGGCGCGGCCAGGAGCGCGTCCAGCTCCGGGCGCAGGGCGTGGAGGATCTCGGTGGCGCCGTGGAGATTGGCCTCCAAGGCATGCAGGCCCTCGTGATACCAGCGCGCCAGCACTTCCTCCGGGCCGCCCTGGATGCAGGGCGCATGGATGTGGATGGTGCTGCTCTGGCCGATGCGGTCCAGGCGGCCGATGCGCTGCTCGAGCAGTTCGGGATCGTCCGGCAGATCAAAAAGAACGAGGTGATGGGCGAACTGGAAATTGCGCCCCTCGCTGCCGATCTCGGAGGAGATCAAAACGCGCGCTCCCTCCTCCTCGGCGAACCATGCGGCCTGGCGGTCGCGCTGGAGCAGGGTGAGCCCCTCGTGGAAGACGGCGGCGTTGAGGTTGACCTCATGGAGCAGTTTTTCGTGGATCTCGACGGCCAGGTCGCGGCTGCGGCAAATGAGGAGGACCTTGTCACCGCCCAGCTTCTTGAGCAGTCCGGCCAGCCATTTGACCTTGGCGTCGAGCGGATCGTCCGCAGCCTCCAATGGGATGATTTTGGCGGAGCGCTGGGGGAAGCCGCTGAGGGCGGCGCGGCTGTTTCGAAACATGACCCGGCCGGTGCCGAACTCGTCGAGAAGGGATGAGACAAGCTTTTCCCGGGCGCCCTCGGTGCCGGCCTTCATGGCGTCGAGATGCTCCTGGAGGTGGGGTGACTTTTTGATGAAGAGCGCCGAGTCGGCGGCGGTTGGAGATTTTCCGGCCAGAAGGCGGTCGAGCGCGCGGGCCACTTCCTCGTAGTGGAGGGTTTCCTCGAGGAACTGGCCGAGATCGGCGTAGCGGCTGGGGTCCAGGAGGCGCAGGCGGGCGAAGTGCCCCTCGGGTCCAAGCTGCTGCGGAGTGGCGGTGAGGAGCAGGAGGCCGGGGGTTTTTTCGGCCAGGCTTTGCACCAGGGTGTAAGCGGGGCTGGCGCGCTCCGGAGTCCACTCCAGGTGGTGCGCCTCGTCCACGATGAGGAGGTCCCAGCCCGCCTCGGCGGCCTGGCGCGCGCGCTCCGGCGAGCCGGCGAGGAAGGCGGTGCTGCAGAGCACGAGCTGGCTGTCGAGGAAGGGGTTGCCGTTTTCCTCGTTGGTCTCGATGGAGTCGCAGCGCATCTCGTCAAAGATGGCGAAGAGCAGGTGGAAGCGGCGGAAGAGCTCGACGAACCACTGGTTCACGAGCGGCTCGGGCACGAGGATGAGCACGCGCTCCGCGCGGCCGGTGAGATGAAGCCGGTGCAGGATGAGGGAGGCCTCGATCGTCTTGCCCAGGCCGACCTCGTCGGCGAGCAGGACGCGCGGGACGAGGCGGCTGGAAACCTCGGAGGCGATGTACATCTGGTGCGGCAGCAGGTCCACACGCCCGCCGCAGAAGCCGCGCACGGTGGAACGGCGCAGGGCGGCGCGGCGCTTGAGAGCCTCGACGCGCAGATCGAACTCGCGCGGCTCGTCCACCTGGCCGGCCAGGAGGCGGTCCTCGGGTTTGCTGAAGCTGATGGTGTCGGAAAGCTCGGCCTCGCTGACCTGGCGGCTCGCGCCAAGATAGAAAAGCATGCCTTTGCGCTCCTCGACGGACTCGACTTCGAGGGACTGGCCTTCGTGGGTCTTGATCGTGTCCCCCTCCTGGAAGCGCACGCGGCGCAGGGGCGCGGTTTTGATGGCGTACTGGCGGTGCTCGTTGGCGGCGGGGAAGTAGATTTCCACCCGGCCGAATTCGGCCTTCATCACCACGCCAAGGCCGAGCTCTGGCTCGCTGTCGCTGACCCAGCGTTGTCCGGGAAGGGCTTGTTCCATTGCTAAAAGAGGGCCGCGAGCATAGGGCCGCTGCGGGGGCGCGCAAGCGCGTGTTGCGTTTCCGCGCCGCCTTTGCGGTTTTTTCCGCGCGCGCCCGGCCAAAGAGACGTTGTGAGCGGATCGTGGCCGTGTTGATTGCCGGCATGGAAAAGCAGGCGCTCATCCTTGGCGGCGGTGTCTTCGGCCTGGCCGCGGCGCTGGAACTGCGGACACGAGGCTGGCGCGTCGTTTTGCTCGACGCGGGAGGCATTCCGCACCCGGACGCGGCCTCGACGGACATCAGCAAAGTGGTGCGCATGGATTATGGCGCGGACCCGCTTTACACGGCGATGGGAGAGGCCGCGATCCGGCGCTGGCGCGAGTGGAACGCGCGCTGGGGAGAGGACTTGTTTCATGAGGACGGGTTTCTGGTCATGACGCGCCGGCCGATGACGCCGGGCTCGTTCGAGCATGACAGCCATGCCTTTCTGACCGCGCGCGGGCATCCGCTGCGGAGAGTGGGCGCGGAAACACTGCGCCGCGCGCATCCAAAGTGGAATGCCGGCGCCTTCGCTGACGGCTACTTCAACCCGCAGGGCGGCTGGGCGGAGAGCGGGCGGGTGGTGGCGCGGCTGAAACTGGACGCGCTGGCCGCTGGAGCGGAAATCCACGAGCACCGCCCCTTCCACCGCTGGCTCGAGGAGGGCGGGCGCGTCTGCGGCGTGATGGACGCGCATGGCGCGGAATGGCGCGCGGATGTGGTGGTGTCCGCGCTGGGAGCATGGACGCCGGAGCACCTGCCCTGGCTGGCGGACCGGCTCCATGCCACGGCGCAAAGCGTGTTTCATTTCCTCCCGCAGAATGCCGCGGAATGGCGCGCCCCGGCTTTCCCCGTTTGGGCGGCGGACATCGGCACGACGGGCTGGTATGGCTTCCCCGCCAATGCGAACGGTGTGGTCAAGGTGGCCAACCATGGCCCGGGCCGGCGTGTGCGCGCCTCGGACGCGAGAATGATGCCGGATGGCGAGGAGGAGCGCTTCCGCGCCTTTCTACGCGCCACCTTTCCCGCGCTGGCGGACGCGCCTGTTGCTGCCTCGCGCGTCTGTTTGTACGGGGACAGTTTCGACGGGCATTTCCTCCTGGACCATGATCCCGGGCATCCCGGCCTTTTCGTGGCGGCGGGGGATTCGGGTCATGCCTTCAAATTCACCCCGGTGCTCGGCCCCCTCATCGCCGACGCGGTGGAGGGAAGGCCAAACCCGTGGCTGGAGCGTTTCCGCTGGCGCGGTCTTGGCGGCACGGATGGCGAGAAGGCTCGGGCTGGCGGAAACAAATAAAACGGCGTCGCGTTGGAACGATGCCGTTTCGAGTTGGATCCAAATTGATCTGCTTTACGGCTCGATGAGCACCATGCCGGACTCGATGGGGGATGTGGTGGGCGTGGTGGGCGGATTGACGGCATCGGTCGGAAGGTTGGGCAGAAGGAAATAACCCACGCCGATGTATTCCGACCCGTCACGGATGAGGATGCCTTGATAAGCGGCGGTGCGCTTGACGGGGTTGGGCTTGCCGTTGGGCACCGGGTTGCCGTCCTGGAGGCCGATGGAGCCGCCGAAAAGGCCCGTCTTGGGCGCGATGGGCTTGGGCTTGTTCGTGTCGGGCAGTGCGGGGCCGGCCACGGTGATGAGCTTGTTCTTGGCGTCAATGCGCAGGGTCATGTCCACCCGGCTGGTCTGGCCGGGCGGCCCGTCAAACGTGGTGCCGATGCCGCCTTCGAGGAAGCTCATCGTGACCTGGCTGTCCGGGGCCAGGTTCATGACCACGTTGCCGGCATCAGGCAATGAGTAGCGCCCGCCCATGATGCTCATGGGCTGCAATGCGAAGCCGGCTCTGAACACCCGATGCTTGAGATTGGTGTTCTCGGGCCGCAGCCAGTCGGCATCCCCCATCAAAGGCCGGTCCTGCGGTGTGGCGCCGCCGGTGGTGCTGATGACGGGCACGCCGAGCAGGGAGCCGGCGGCGGGTTTGTAGAAGGTCTGGAAGACGAGGATTTGCCCGGCTGGTCCGGAGATGCCCGCCGTGGTGAGGGACTCGCCGTCAGGGGTTTTTCCAGCGAGCTTGTATTTGCCATCGGCGGCCAGTGTGAAGGAGGCATAGCCCGCGCCCTGCGGGACGGAGGCGTCGCCAAGAGCCGTGTCATTTTCCGGAATGGCGAGGCCGAAGGTGTAATAGCCTTGGAAATCCGAGGCGGCGGCGCCGGCTTTCGGATTCCACTTCTGCCACCAGCCGTCAATGTCCGCAGTGCCGGTGCCGTCGGTCACGGTGCCTGTGACAAAACGCTCGCCGTTGATGTCGGGGTCGCCGTCCTCGTCGAGCAGCGGCATGTCGAGTTCGAGGATCAGCGGCGCGGGACTGTTCTTTTGCGGGATGACGATCTCAAAACCGGGCGGCACGCCCTCGTCCGGGTCGAGTCCGTTGGGGTCGAGCGCGTCAAGGTCCAGCACGCCTTTGATGGCAAACTTCGTCGTGCCCATGAGGAGGCTGCCCGAGTAAGCTCCGAGCGTGGTGATGGTCATGTCCAGCCGGCCGCCGAGGTTGCCATAAAGATCCGGGTCGCGCTCCACCAGGGCGGTGAACGGACCCGCCAGTTTCGCCGGGAAGGCGTGAATGGTCAGAGTGCTGGTGGTCTTGGTGGAGCCGAGTTTGTTCTTGGCCGTCATTTCCACAGGCACACTGGTCACAGCCTTGGTGGGGCGGCCGCTGATGCGTCCAGTTTTGGGGTCCATCTTCAGGCCGGCGGGCAGACCCTTGGCGCTAAAGCTGTCCGGAGCCTCGGTCGGCGGGTCGCCCACCGTGTAGGGCATGTCGAAGATGTAGTTCCCGCCGATGATGCCATCCGGCATCGTGGTGGTGGCCGGCGAATCCGGCTCGCTGTCATAGACCTGGAGCAAATGCTGGCCGCCCTGCAGGGTGAGCACGCCGAGGGTGACGGTGCAGGCGTAGCTGCCGTGGTCGTTGATGGTGAGGTTGGAGCCGTTGAGCGTCTTGCCGTCGGGTGTCGAAATGAAATTGGCCGGGACCGCTCCGCCGTTGCGCGTCCAGTTAAAGAGCAGGTTAGGCCCGGCAGCGAGCACTTTCATCACGGATTTGCCTTTTTCAGGCAGGTTCAGCTTCGGCGGGCTGGCGTTCACCGTCACCACGCCAACTTGGGCGGTGGAGCTGGTGACGAGCGGTCCGGCGGCGTTGGTCACCTCGCAGATGTAGGTGCCGGCGTGGACAAGCGCCGCCTTGGGCAGCACAAGGCTCGCCTTGGTGGCGCCGGGGATCACCTTGCCGTCCCGCTTCCATTGGTAACGCAGCGGCGGGCGGCCTGTGCCCTCGACGAAAAGCGTCAGCGGCTGGCCGACCGCGACGAGCGTGCGCGGCGCGGGCTGGGTGGCAATGGCAGGCTCGGGGCTGACGACGACAATGGGCACGCCGTTACTGGAAATGGGCGGTCCGCCCGTGCTGACACGCACGCTGTAAGTGCCGGTGCTGGCAAGGGAGAGAGGGTTGATTTGAAAAGAAGGTCCGGTGGCTCCGCCGATGGGGCTGCTGCCCCTGTACCACTGGTAGGTCACCGTGCCGCCGCCGGGATTGTTGAAGGTCACGTTAAAGGTGACGCTGTCGCCAATGATGAAGTAGGAGTTCGCCGCCGGGGTGCGCGTGGCCATCACATCCGTCAGCGGCGGGAAGACAATGAGGGTCGCTTGAGCGGATTCGATGGGCGCGCCGCCATTGCTGACGAGGCAGCGGTAAACGCCGGCGTCATCCGTGGTGGGGTTCAGCAGCAGCAGGGTGGCCTCATTGCCGTTGGTGACGACATTCTCAAAATCCATCCCCACCAGCTTCTGCCATTGGTAGCTGATGATGCCGGGACCGCTGGCGACCACCGAAAAACTCACCGCCTGGCCCGGACTGACACTGGCAGAGTCCGGCTCTTCAAGAATGGTCAGCACATCAGTGACGACTCGAATCGTTCCGTCCACGGCGAAGTAGGACGTGTTCCATCCCAGGCCCGCGCCAAGCGGCGGCAGATCAAAGGAGATGCCCGTGAAATCCGGCGTCACGCCCGCATCCCAGTCCAGCAGGTCAAAACTCTGCCCCAGCGCGGGAGCGAATCCGCTGATGAGGTCTGCCTTGACCTGCCCCGCGAAAATCACCGCGCCCGCCTGGTCGTTGTCGAGCTTCAACAAGCGCAGCGCGTCATAGGCCGTGCCGCGCACCGCGCCGCCGATGTCAAAACGCAGCACCGACCCCGCCGATCCCTGCAAGCCCGCGTAGGCGATGACTTCTTGGACGGCGCCGATGAGGCCGACTGCGAGCGTGGCGCCGGCATCAATTCCGACCATGGGCGCGCTTGTCATTCCCGCCGTGCCCAGGGAACTCGCAGGCGCCAGCTCGACAGTCACCGTGTCCTTCAATTTGATCCCGGTGGTGAGATTGCTCAGCACATTGTTCAGTGTGAGCATGCCATTGCCGCCGATGGCAAATCCGCTCAGGCCGGCATTGAGCGATCCCGTGAGCAAGCCGGACAGGGTGGTGTGGTTGTTCACGTTCAGGCGAATGTCACCCATGGTGCCGGTGGCGGCGAAAAGCGTGCTGTCGCCAAGGAAAGTCATCTCCTCGCCAGCCAGCACGGACGGGCTGGCGTCGCGTCCTCCGATGGACAGGCCGATGGCGATGGCCTCGTCGCCAGTCAAAGGCACCGCCGCCTGGAGGGTGCCGTAATTAAAGAAGGACTGCGTGGCTCCCGCCCCCTCCTTGTCATTGATGACCACCACCCCGCCCTCAATGGGTGATGCCTGCTGAATGCCGATGCCCAATTTGTTGAGGCCGGGCTGCGCGCCGCTGATGATCAAAATGCCGCCGCCGGTTTTGATGAGCCTGTTGCTGCCGCCTCCGCCGAGGGAGAGCTGGCCGTCGAGCTGAAGTGTGCCGCCCGTGGCCACCTCGGCAGTGGCGTTCGTGGTGCCAAAATTCAAGTCGTTGGAAACGATGCTCGTGCCGCTCGAGTGGTTCGCGCCAATGGAGGAAAGGGCAAGCTGCACGCCGGTGCTTGCCGCGGCACCCTGGAAGGAAAGCGAGCCAAGCGTCGGACTTGCGCCCGTGAAGTCCAGCGTGCCGGTGCCCGTCACTGAAAGCGCCGAGGTGGCCACCGGGCCGGGCAGCGTGAGCGTGGTGCCCGCGTCAGGAGCCAGGCCGCCGGAGCCGGAGATGGAGCGCTGCGCATTGAGCGAGAGGCTCACCGATGTCAGCAGCGAGCCACCGCTGAGCACGATGTCGTTGTCGGCATTGCCAAGCTGGGCGTCATCCGTGACCGCCAGGATGCCGCCTCCCAGCACCACATTTCCTGTGAAGCTGTTCGCCGGGTTGGTCAGGCTCAGGATGCCGCCGCCGCGCTTGAGCAGGCCGGTCGCCCCGGTCAGCAGGGAGCTGATCGAGGCGGAGCCGGTGTCCAGCACTTCCACCTTTGGAGTGATGTCGGTGAAATTCAGCGTTCCGCCGGAGAGCGTCACCTGCCCTTCCTCGAATACCAGCGCGCCGAGATCCTGCGTGCCGGCCACCGTGACGGTGAACATGCCGGTGGCATCCGCCCCGGCGGAGAAAATGGCATCGCCACCCGCCTGCCAGGCTGCCGTGGCACCCGTGCCATCCGCAATGCCGCCCCAGAAAGTGTCCACGCCCCAGGTTCCAGTCGGCGCGGATCCGCCAGCGCCAGCCAGAGCGCCGTTCGCGTCCCAATAAAGCAGCGTTGGCGGCGGCGGCACGTTTTCGGCGGTGAAGGTGAAGTCATCAATCGCCATGCCGGCGTCATTGCCGGTGTTGTCCACATCCCTCCAGCGGATGTGCAGCACCTGCCCGGGCTCCCAGCCGCTCAGCGAGGAAAAAAACGCGGGGGAAAGCGTTGCAAAGTTGCCGCCGGCATTGCCGTCGCGCGACGAATTGGTCGTGTTCGTCGGGTCAATTTCGACAATGTCGAAGGCGCTGGCCGTGTTCCATTCGCCGAGATCGAGATCGGTGATGCCGCCGCCAAGTTTCCACTCGAAGATCCAGCGCTCCTCGCCCGCATTGTTGCCAGTGCGCCAAAGCTCGCTGCGGAAGCCGATCTTGATGTTGACCCCTTCCAAGGGGCCGCCGGTGTCATTGATGAAGGACACTCCAAAAGCCCCGATAAAGCCGCCGCTGGCCTGCGAGCCGAGCGCGCGGTCTGCAAGCGGGTTCGCGCCCTCGACCCCGTAATTGTAAAGAGTGCCCGCCGTGCCGCCCCCGTTGCTGGCGGTGAAGGCGGGCGTGGTCAGGTTTGTGAGCTCCGTGCCAGGCGCCATCCCGCCCGTCCCAGCAAATTTAAATCCCTTCCATCCATTGGGGAATTCGGTGCCCGGTGTCGTCGTCCCCATCCCGTCAAAATTCTCCGAGTAAGTCATGTTCCCCGTGATCGAGATCGGCCCCGGCGGTGGAGCCGGGTTCACGGTGAGGGAGGCGTTTTGGCTGACCTCGAAGTTGTCCATGCCCGGTCCGGTGACGATGACGTTGTAGTCTCCCGAGTCGGCGATCTGCACGTTGTTGAGCGTGAGGACGGGGTCATTCGGCGCGCCGAGGGAGTCGGTGCCTTTGCGCCAGTTGTAGCTCAGCGGGCCGGTGCCCGTGGCCGCCGCGGTGATCTGCACGGTGGCGCCCTCGATGACCGTCTGGGTGGCCGGCGCCGGCTGCTGGGTGATCTGCACCGGCGTGATGACCGTGAGCACCGCGCCCGCGCTGCCGAGCGTGCCGCTGGCGTTGGTGATGTCCACAAAGTAAGTGCCCGCGTCAGCCGGAGACACAGCGCCAATCGTGAGGAAGTTGTCGCTCGTCGGACCGCCCTGGTTCACAGCGCCTTTCCGCCACTGGTAGCTGAAGGGCCCGGTGCCGGTGATGATCACCGTGAACGTCACCGGCTGCCCGACGAGCTTTGTCTGCGACTGCGGCTGCGTGGTGATGGTGAAGTCCACATTGCTCTCCGCCTGCACGGAGATGCTGCCATTGGCGGCGAAGCTGTTCGTGTTCCATTCCCGGCCCATGGGCAGCGGCGGCAGATCAAAGGCGATGCCGGTGAAGTCCGGCGTCACGCTCGCGTCCCAGTCCAGCAGGTCAAAGGTGTCGCCGATTTCCGGCTCGAAGGCTCCCACCAGCTCCACCTCGATCGTGCCCGCGAAGGCCACAGCGCCAGCAGCGCCGTCCGGCTTCGCCAGCACGAGCGCGTCGTAGTCGTCTCCGCGTGCCAGGCCGTCGAGATCGAAGGCAATTTTGGAACCTGCCGCGCCGTCGAGGCCGCCGAAAGCAGTCACCAGGCGTGTCTCGCCTGGTTTGCCGATGACCAGCGTCGTCCCCGCCGCCAGCGAGTGGACGGGAGCCGCCGCGGTCGTCGCACCGAGCGTGGCCGTGTCCAGCTCCACCGTGACCGTGCCGCCAAGTTTGAGCGGCGAGGTGAGAAGCGTGGCCGCGTTGGCAAAAGTCAGCGTGCCCGTGCCGCTGAGGGCCAGGCCCGTGATAGCGCCGCCGCCCCCCTGGGTGAAGGCCCCCGGCAGCGTCACATGATTGTTCACCTCCACCACGATGTCATCGCCCGTGCCTGTCGCGCCAAAGAGGGAACTGGCCCCGAGAAACTCCACATCCCCGCCCGTGAAGACCAGGGGCGAGGCCGCGCGCGCGCCGATGCTGATGCCGTTCGGCACCGCATTGCCACCGGTCAATGTGCCGGCGATTTGCAGCGTGCCGGAGTTCAACTGCGCCTGGAAATACTGCGCGCCGGCGGCCACCGTGTCCGTGTCCCGCGTGCCGAGCGCGTCCTTGTTCGTGATGACCAGCGTGCCGCCCACCACCGGACTCGCGCCCACCACACCGAGCTGCACGCCGCACAGGTCCACATTCGCGCCCTCCAGCCGCAGCGTACCCGCGCCTTGTTTGGAAAGCCGCCCCGCCGAGCCGGAGGAAAGTTTCGTCAAAGCCCCGCCCAGCGTGAGCTGCCCGCCCGCGCCCACATTCACCGTCATGTTCGTGGTGCCTGCCGGGGTGAAATCCAGCGGCGCGCCCACCATCGCCGTGCCGCTGGTCAAAGCCGCCGCGCTCAGCCCTGAGGCCGTGATGCTGCCGCTCCCCGTCAAAATGCCCGCCACCGTGAAGCTCAGCGCGCCCACCGAGCGCGTGACACCAGTCAGATTCACCGTGCCCGTGTCCGCGAGGGTGAGACCCGTCATCGTCACTCCGCCCGCCAGTTCCGCCGTCGTCCCCGCCGCCGGAGCCAGAGTGCCGCCCCCCGTGAAATCACGCCCCGCGCCCAGAGTGAGGCTTTGCGTGGTGGCCAGGGTGCCGAACAGACCGACGTCATTGGTCGCCGCGCCCAGCGCGCCGTCCTCAGCGATGCGCGCCACGCCCGCGTTGATGACCACACTGCCGCTGAAAGTTTTCACACCCGCCAGATTCAAGGCACCCGCGCCATTTTTGATCAATCCGTTGGTGCCCGTGATGTCGGAGGCGATGGTCGCCTGCGGCGCGTCCACGATGACAAAAGGCGTGGAGGAGCCGAGCAAAAGCGCCCCGCCGCTGAGCTGCGCATGGCCCTCCTCGAAATGGATGCCGTTCACATCCTGCGCGCCGGAAAGCGTCACCGTGTATTCCCCCGAGGCATCCGTGCCCGCCGCGAACACCGCCCGCTGCGCCGGCACCCAGGCTCCTGTGGCCGTCTCGCCGTTCAAGTCGGAAGACCAGAAGGCATCCACACCCCAGGTCCCAGCCGGCGTGGCGCCACCCGCCCCCGCCGTGTTTCCATTGGCGTCCCAGAAAAGCTGCGACACCGGCACCGGCTCCAGCACCAGCACGCGGATGTTGTCGAAAAAGGCGGTCTGAGTGGCGGCCGTTGAACCCTGCCAGTAGCCGCCCAAAAAGCCGAGTGATGTGGCTGTGTGCGTGCCGTTGGTGCCGCTGCCGAGCAGCGTCAGGTCGCCCAGCGCGGGATCGCTGAAGGCCGTCGTGCCGTCCGGGCGTCCATACAACTCCCAGATGTTGCTGCCCGGGCCGTATTGAACGCGCAAACTCATGTAATCCACTCCCACATCGCCGAGGGGTGCCGTGGCGGTAATGATGGTGGTCAGCGTGCCTTGCAGTCCGTTCACATAAGCGACAAGACGAACCGGGTCGGTGGCGCCAGACTGGCCCAGAACCACCGCATAACCGCTGCCCTCTGTCGCTGCATTGGCACTGCTGCCCGCCAAAACGAAAGCGACCCCATAGCTGCCTGCGCTAAAGCCCGCCGGGTCGGGTCGGATCTGCCGCATGTTGAACTCCCACGTCACCGCGCCGGGATTGCTCGATAGCGTGGAGTTGTAGGGCAGCCCGAAGCTGGTCGTCGGTGTCGAGGCCAAAACCCAGCCGTTCGCATTGCCTGTGGCGCCGGCGTCATTCGTCAGCTCAAGCTGCGCGTTGTGAATCCGCGCGCCCCAGTCTCCCGCAGTCGAGCGCGTCACCGTCCACACACTCGCGCCGATGACACCGCTGGTGGTGTAAGCGTCACCCTGGCTGGTCTCGAATTTCTCCGTGAAGGCCACCGTTTGCGCCGAGGCGGAAGCCAGTGCCAGCGCCAGCATGAGGGTCGGAACGAGCTTGAAATAAGCGGAGCGTGAGGAGGAGAGGGCGGGCAATTTCATGGCGGCGGCAAGGTTGACAATGTATTTACGCGACATGCTACACGCCAGGAAGGCGCACGGACGGTCAAGGTTGGAAACAAAAACGACACAGACTCCGCCAACCCAGCCAGGATCATGCCAGCATCAAGCGCTGTAATTCTGGTAATTCCGACAGATGACGAAGGTTGAAAAACCGGCCGCAACTTTGCTCCCAACACTTTCCGATGCCTGCAAAGTCGCTCCCCAACCCCGCGTTTGCCTCCGCCCGTTTTTTTTCGCGCCTGTTTTTTCCATTCCCAGACACACGCCGACCTCGCAGCGGCAGCCAACCCATGAAAACCCCATTCCTTTTCCTCCTCCTCGCGCTCGCCCTAACCGCGCGCGCCGCCGACAAGCCGAATTTCATCTTCATCCTGTGCGACGACCTCGGCTACGGCGATGTGGGCTGCCTGAACCCCGAGGGAAAAATCCCCACGCCCAACATGGACCGACTGGCGCGCGAGGGCGTCATCTTCACCGACGCGCACACCTCCTCGTCCGTCTGCACACCCACGCGCTACGGTGTCATGACGGGCCGCTACAACTGGCGCAGCAAACTGCAAAAAGCCGTGCTCGGCGGCCTGAGTCCGCGCCTCATCGAGCAGGGGCGCATGACCGTGGCCTCCATGCTCCAGGGCCAGGGCTACCACACCGCCTGCATCGGCAAATGGCACCTCGGCATGGACTGGGCGCTGCACCCCGGCAAGACCGTCAGCGAACTGACCATCGAAAGCCGCGAGCAGGCCTTCAGCGCCGACTTCACCCGGCCCGCCACCAACGGCCCCAACGCCGTCGGATTTGACCACTACTTCGGCATCAGCGCCTCCCTCGACATGGTGCCCTACTGCTTCATCGAAAACGACCGCGTCACCGCCCAGCCCACCGAGGACCGCGGCCTGCCCATGTTCCACGGCGAGGACAAAGAACGAAACTCCCGCCAAGGACCCGCCGCCCCCGGCTTCACCGGCTACGAAGTCCTCCCCACCCTCACCGATAAAACGGTGGCCTACATCGGCGAAAAAGCCGCCGACGCCAAAGCCGGCAAACCCTTCTTCATCTACCTGCCCTACGCCAGCCCGCACACCCCCATCCTGCCGAACGAGCGCTGGCGCGGCAAAAGCGGACTCAACTCCTACGGCGACTTCGTCATGGAGCAGGACCACGAGATCGGCCGGGTCTTAAAAGCCCTCGACGACCACGGCCTCACCGAAAACACCCTCATCGTCTTCACCAGCGACAACGGCTGCTCCCCCCAGGCGCGCTACGACGAGCTGCTCGCCAAAGGCCACAACCCCAGCGGCAAATTCCGCGGCCACAAAGCCGACATCTACGAAGGCGGCCACCGCGTGCCCTTCATCGTACGCTGGCCCGCCCAGGTGAAAGGCGGCCAGACCACAGCCCAGCTCACCTGCCTCACCGACTTCACCGCCACCGCCGCCGAGATCCTCGGCGTCAAGCTCCCGGACACCGCCGCCGAAGACAGCTACAGCTTCCTGCCCGCCCTCACCGGCGCCGCCAGCGCCAGCCCCGTCCGCCGCAGCGTCATCCACCACAGCATCGGCGGCTACTTCGCCATCCGTGAGGGCAAATGGAAGCTCGCCCTCTGCCCCGGCTCCGGCGGCTGGAGCGAGCCCCGCCCCGGCAAGGAGCCCAGGGACGCCCCGCCCGTGCAGCTCTTCGACCTCGAGACCGACATCGGCGAAACAAACAACGTCGCCGCCGCCAACGAGGACATCGTGAAGTGCCTTCAAATGAAGCTTGAGGAAATCGTCGCCAACGGCCGCAGCACCCCCGGCGCCCGCCAGAAAAACGCCGTCCCCGTGGACATCTGGAAAAAGTGAGTGCAATACGGGATTCATCATCGCCAAACTCGATCATGCGCAGTTCTGCACTCTCAACCCTCATTGTTTTATCGGTCGCAGCTAACCTCACTGGCTGCATGGGCGTTTGGAAAGCGGCCCCTGACTTCAATCGAATCTCAGTTGGCATGACAAAGCAGGAAGTGGTCGAAAAATTGGACGCCCAACTCACGTCGCCGCATCTCAAGGCAGGGAATTGTTAGCTTATGAATGGGACAATTTTTGGGACGGCAAAGGCGCGGGCATGTGGTCTTATGTCGGCTTGGAGAATGGCCGAGTGACCGGCTATTACACAGACCATTTGCGGCCGAGTTCGAACTTCAACGTGGCGGAAGCTTGGACGCGCATCAACTCAGCTCCGCGAACCAATGTTCAAATACAGCAAAACAACACTGCGATTCTTCACGAAGAGTGGAATATTTACCGCTAACTTTGTTTTTTGATGATTTGGTAAATGAGTAGAGAACAGCGCCCTGCCGTAGGCCGGGTGTGGCTTTAGCCCGCCCGGCTTTTGGCGGGAAGCCGTGCAGTCACAGCTTGCATTCGCTGGGTCTTGAAACTTCCATTCCCGCGCTCCCATCGAAACCGCGACCGACGCCCGTCATGACCTGGAATATTCCCTCCGTCATCCCTCTGCCGGAAAATTTCACAGGCTTTGATCCATCGTCAGCGATTCCGCCGGAAAATTTCACCAGCTACGAGCGCCACCTGCCGCACTGGCGGATACCGGGCGCATGCTATTTCACCACCTTCCGTCTGCGCGACTCCATTCCGAAAGCCGTTCTGGAAAAAATGCGCCGCGAAGATCTGGAATGGAAGCAGCGCCTGGCAAAATCCTCCGCACAGCAGGGAGGCATGCCGTCACCCGTGGAATTCCAGGCTTGGCAGGAATTCAAACGCGCCCGCCTGCGCAAATTGGAACTCCTTCTCGACGAAGGACGTGGCGAGTGTCTTCTGCGCGTGCCCGCATACCGCGAAATCGTCGAGAAAGCCTTGCGGCACTTCGAAGGGGATCGCCACGAAATGCTGGCCTGGACCGTCATGCCCAACCATGTGCACGCGCTTTTGCGACCGCTTCATGAGCACCTCCTGGAAGACTTGTGCGGTTCCTGGAAATGGTTCACGGCCAGCAAGATTCAAGCAGCCTTGCAGCGCACCGGCCCACTCTGGCAGGAGGAAAACTTCGACCGCATCATCCGGGATGCCGCGCATTATGAGAAAGCCGTCCGCTACATCGCCAACAACCCCGTGAAAGCCAACCTGCCCCCGGGCCAGGCTTCCGCGGGCTTTTGCCAAAGCATCCGCGCCGCCAATGGCTGGCCGTAGGCCGGGTGTGTCCGGCGCTATGGGCATGCTTTCGCCAATCCGTTCCCCCGCCGGACCGCCCGGCTCTTGGCGCGGGAATCTCGCACCCAACGCGCGCATAGCCGGGCGGGCTAAAGCCACACCCGGCCTACCGGCAGCCGCGAAAAACTCGCGCGCATCAACAAAATCCTGGCATCACTGAGCCAATCCTGTTTGGAATGCGTTCATGACCCGGCAAGCCTTTACCAACCGCATATCCAGTTTCCTGGACATGGAAACCGAGCTGGAGATTCCGCCCATCAAACCCTTTCTGGATTTGAAACTGCGGGACGACAAAATCATCTACCGCCGTGGCAGATCAACCTTCCGGGTCAGGGTGGAGGAGTTGCACGCTGCCTATGCTCACCATCGGGGACAACGAATCACCACAAACGCCATCCGCCAGTTCAAACCCGCCGTCTTTGATTCCAAAGCACGCCCCGCTGGACACTCCTGCAATATCTCACTTCTCTTTTCACTTTTGGTCAGACTTGAACTCGCCGAATCCCTCACCGGCAAAGGCTCAAGAGGTGATCCATTCACTCTTCGGATCAAAGACGCCTGACGCAGTTTATCCCCCCGCATGTCCCCCGTCGGCCACAGCATCACCGGGCTCGCGCTTGCCGCGCTGGCGCTGCCGGGGAAAGCACCGCGACGGTGGCTGGGCGGCGCCGCCTTCATCGCCATCGCCAATTTGCCGGACTGGCCGCTGCCCGGCTGGGGGCATGACCGTTATGAGATCAGCCACAGCCTTTTCGTGAATCTGGCCCTCATCACCACGGGCGCGCTCGTCTGGCGCTCCATCCCCGCCCTGCGCCAGGCCCTGACCGCGCGCCTCATCCTCCTGGCCGCCTGCGCCTGGCTCAGCCACCTGCTGCTCGACTCCTTCTACAATCACGGCAAAGGCCTCGGCATCGGCTGGCCCCTCCTTGAATACCGCCTCAACCTGCCCGTGCCCTTCTTCCGCATCGTGGACACCAGCCTGGCGCTCTGGAACCCGCGGAATCTCAGCGTCTTCGCCATCGAGCTGCTTGCTTATTCGCCCCTGCTCGCGCTCGCCCTCCGGCACCGCTGCGGATGTCGCTGCCTGCGGCATCAGGGGAGCGCGCAGCGTGACATGCCTTGAGTCATCGGCAGCGATTTCAAGACCTTCATTCCCTGTCCTTGAGCAGCGCCAGCTTTTCCCTCAGCCGCTCCACCTCCGCTTCCAGTTCGCGGATCTTCTTTTCCAGCATGACCCGGTATTTCTCGGGGTTCCGCTCCTGGAGCCGCTCGATGAGATTGAACAGCAGCGCGGTGCGCCACACGCGCATCCACAGGCCGCGCAGGCGGTAGGCACGCAGCAGCTTCCCCGCCTTGAACATGCGCGCGAAACGAAACAGGCGCAGGAACCGCAGAAAAGCCACCAGCGGCAGCAGGATGATGAGCAGGTTCACCCAGTGTCGCAGACAGTAGGCCATCTTCTCAGTCGTGGCGGACACCATCCAGATGAACTCCGCCGCGAAGCCCAGCCAGATCAGGCTCGTCAGATAATGCACCGCCTCCGCCAGACGCGGATGATTGTCCAGAGTCTCGCCAAAGCCCAGCTCGGCCACCAGCACTGGCACCACCAGCAGCGTCAGCACGATCATCGGGATGGCCAGCCGCCGCTCCAGCTTCAGGGTCGTGCCTGGACCAGCCGGCTGCCAGCCAAAGCGCGGCACCCAGAGCCAGCCGGGCGGAGTGCTCGTGGCCAGCGTCATGCGCAGCGGCGGCGCGGCGCACACGATCAGCAGCCTTTTGATCCGCGCGCTCCATGCGTCCGGCGCGGAAAAAAGCCCCAGCACAGCCTCCAGGCCGATGACGCCCCACAGCGCGAGCATCGCGCGCGTGAACCAGCCATTGGCCAGAAGCCCCTCCCGCAAAGCCTCGCCGCTGTCCCCGTGCGGAAGCAGCACGCTTAGCTGGGCCGTGAACAGCAGCGCGACTCCCGCCATCAGCGTGTGTCGCGGGCCGCCTTGTGCGGGCGGTTTTTCTGCGGGTGTGGCCGGGCTCATGACGGCTGCCTTTGTGGCATGTTTTCTCCTCCGGCGCAAGATGGCAGGATGCGTCCTCCCCGGCATTGCAAAACGCGCGCCCGCCCCCATCTTGGCGGCCCTTTATGCCCGAACTCGACAAAACCTACACACCAGCCGAGGTCGAAGCCCGCTGGTATCAGCGCTGGCTCGACGACAAGTGCTTTGAAGCCGATCCCGCCCGCGTCAGCGAGAAGCGCCCGGCGTATTCCATCGTCATCCCGCCGCCGAACGTCACGGGCATCCTCACGCTCGGCCATGTGCTGAACAACACCATCCAGGACATCCTCGCCCGCCGCGCCCGCATGCTCGGGAAGGAAGTGCTCTGGCTGCCCGGCACCGACCACGCCGGCATCGCCACGCAAAACGTCGTCGAGAAGACGCTGAAAAAGCAGGGCGTCATTAAGCACCGCGACGATCTGGGCCGCGAGGGCCTCGTGGCAAAGATCTGGGAGTGGAAGGAGAAGCACGGCGGCATCATCATCGAGCAGCTCAAGAAACTCGGCGCCTCCTGCGACTGGAGCCGCGAGCGCTTCACCTTTGACGACGACTACAACGCCTGCGTCATGCGCGTGTTCGTCGATCTCTACAAAAAGGGCCTCATCTACCGTGGCAAGCGCATGGTGAACTGGTGCCCGTCCTCCCTCACCGCGCTCAGCGATGAGGAGGTCGTCATGAAGGCGCAAAACGCCATCATGTATCACTTCAAAGTCGAGGTCGTCGAGGAACCCGGCACCTTCCTCACCATCGCCACCACGCGCCCCGAGGTCATCCCGGGAGACCAGGCCATCGCCGTGAATCCGAAGGACGAGCGTTATGCGCATCTCATCGGCAAACACGTGCGCCGTCCGCTGCCGGTCGAAAATCAAGAGCTGCTCCCGATCATCGCCGATGAGCATGTCGATTTCACCTTCGGCACCGGCGTGCTGAAAGTCACCCCGGCGCATGACAAGGCCGACTTTGAGATCGCGCAGCGTCACAACCTGCCTGCGGTCGATGTCATGCATCCGAATGGCGTGCTCAACGACCTCGCTGGCAAAGACCTCGGCGGCATGGAGCGTTTCGCCGCGCGCAAACGCGCCACCGAACTGCTCGCGGAAATCGGTTCGCTCGTGAAGGAGGAGCCATATCAAAACAACCTCGGCTACTCCGAGCGTGCCGACGTGCCCATCGAGAGCCGTTTGAGCGAGCAGTGGTTCCTCAAATACCCGAGCGTGAAGGAAAGCCAGGCCGTCGTGGCCCATGGCGAGATGAAATTCCACCCCGACCGCTGGGCGAAAGTCTATGACCACTGGATGACCGGCCTCCAAGACTGGTGCATCAGCCGCCAGGTCTGGTGGGGGCATCGGATTCCGGTGTGGAGCATTGTTGCCGAAGGTTCGGACACAACGAAGACTTTCCATGTTCTTGATGCACAGCTTCAGGATACACTGGAAGACTTGCTTGAAGGCAATGGCGAGAATGAAGTGCTTCGCATAATCGACGAGCAAACCGGCGAGCTGCTTCGACCAACTCCTGTCGAGTTCAATCATGGCCTAAATGGCAAGCGTGTTATCATCCAGATCGCACAAATGAACGACAATGTCGGAAGAGGACTTGAAGAACACGGCTTCACCCAAGACCCCGACGTCCTCGACACCTGGTTCAGCTCCTGGCTGTGGCCGTTTGCGACGATGGGATGGCCGGAGAAGACCTCCACGTTGAAGGCTTTCTACCCCACGACCGATCTCGTCACGGGGCCGGACATCATCTTCTTCTGGGTTGCCCGCATGATCATGGCGGGCTTCGAGTGGATGGGCGAGCTGCCGTTCAAGAACGTCTATTTCACCGGCATCATCCGCGACAAGCAGGGCCGCAAAATGTCCAAGTCGCTCGGCAATTCGCCCGATCCGCTGGAGCTCATCGCGAGCTACAGCGCCGATGCATTGCGCTTCGGCATCATGCGCAGCGCGCCGCTCGGTCAGGACATCTGCTTCGACGAAAAGAACGTCGAGCTCGGCCGCAACTTCTGCACCAAGCTCTGGAACGCCGCGCGGTTTAGGCAAATGCAAGGCGGTGCCACCGAGACGGAGATCAGCGCCGCGTTGCTCAGCAGCGACGACAAATGGATCCTGCTGCGCCTCAACACCGCCATCGCCGAAGTCACGTCCGCGCTGGAAGATTACCGTTTCAGCGATGCCACCGCCACGCTCTACCGCTTCTTCTGGAGCGAGTATTGCGACTGGTATGTCGAGGCCTCCAAAGCCGTCCTCCAAGGCAGCGACGAGAAGCGCAAAGCCAACACTCTCGCCGTCATCGACTTCGTGCTCGGGCAGACGCTGCGCCTGTTCCATCCCTTCATGCCCTTCATCACCGAAGAGCTGTGGCACGGCATGGGCTTCAACGCCGACCTTCCCGAAAACCAAGGCGGCAAGAGCATCATGTTCGCCCCGTGGCCGAAACCGCTGGATGAAGATGAACTCGCCCACTTCGGCATCCTCCCCGAGGACGAAAAGACCGCGAACGACAAATACGAAGCCGTCAATTTGGGCCGCGGCCTGAAGAGCACCTTCAACATCAACAAGCGCGTCCGTTTCGTGCTCAAGCCGAGCCAGGAGCTGCCCGACCACGAGATCGAAGTCCTGCGCATCTTGCTGAACGCAGAGCCGCTCGATGTCGATGCGAACTACGTCCCGACCAAAGGCACGCCGAGTGCCCTGACCCCGCTGGGCACCATCTTCCTGCCGCTCGATGGCCTCATCGACGTGGAAGCCGAGCGCGCCCGCGTCAGCAAAGAGATCGCCAAAGTCGAATCTGAGCTCGAAAAAGTCACCGCGAAACTCGCCGACACGAACTTCACCTCCAAAGTCCCGCAAAAGGTGCTCGACGAGCATCAGCAGCGGAAAACCGACTGGGAAGACAAGCTCGCGAAGCTCAAAGTGATGCTCGAAGCGCTCGGGTGAGTCTCTTGCGGTGGAGGGCGGGCGCTTTTCCACTGGTCAGCGCGCCCGCTCCCCGCTAAAACGCCGGGTCATGAACGCGCGCATCCTGCTTGTCCTGGTCTCCTGCTTCCTCAGCGTGGTCACGGGAGTGGTCCTCTCCCGTGGCACGGGCGGCGGCGGAATTATGGAAAAACGCGCGCGCCCGCTCATCGGTCTGAGCATGGACACGCTCAAGGAGGAGCGCTGGGCCGCCGACCGCGACATCTTCACCGCCCGCGCCGCCGAGCTGGGCGCCGATGTGCTCGTCGAGGCCGCGAACAGCAACGACACCCGCCAGCTCCGCGATGTGGAAAGCCTCATCACCCGCAAGGTGGACGCCCTCGTCATCATCCCGCACAATGGCGCGGCCATGGCGCGCGCGGTGGAGATGGCGCACGCGGAGGGCATCCCCGTCCTCTCCTATGACCGCCTCATCACCGGCGCGGAGGTGGACCTCTACATCACGTTCGACAATCTGAAGGTCGGCGCGCTCCAGGCGCGCTTCCTGGCGGAGCGTCTGCCGCCGCAGGGCAAAATGCGCATCGTCCGCATCTACGGGGCGAAGACCGACAACAACGCGCTGCTTTTCAAGCAGGGCCAGGACCAGGTGCTGCAACCGCTCATTGAGGCGGGCCGCATCGAGGTGGTGCATGAGGACTGGGCGGTGGACTGGAAGCCGGAGAACGCCAAAAAAATCACCAACGCCGCCATCACCAAGGCCGGGCAGAACATAGACGCCATCCTTGCCAGCAACGACGGCACCGCCGGAGGCGCCATCCAGGCGCTCATTGAGGAGGGACTCGCCGGCAAGGTGCTCGTCACCGGCCAGGACGCGGATCTCGCCGCCTGCCAGCGCATCGCCCATGGCACGCAGACCATGACCATTTACAAGCCCCTGCACCGCATCGCCAGCCAGGCGGCGGAGCTGGCGGTGAAGCTTGCGCTGAGAAAACCGCTCATCGCCAAAGACGGGACTGAGAATGGCAAAATCCTCGTGCCCTCCGTGCTGCTGGACATCGTCGCCGTCACCAAGGACAACCTGCGCGACACGGTCATCAAGGACAGCTTCCGCAAAGAGGAAGATGTGTTCGCCAAGTGATCGTGGGGAACAGGCGTCCCGCCTGTTCGCGCAGGCAGGATGCCAGCGCCCCATAAATGGCGGGAAAGCCGCGGGTGATGGAGGCGTTACCAAACCCCCTCACACCGCCATGAACCGTCTTCTTTTCGCGCTCCTGCTTGTCTTTCTCTGCCAACTCAGCGCCCAGGCGCGTCCGAACATTTTGTGGATCACCAGCGAGGACAACAGCCCCTATCTCGGCTGTTACGGCGACGCGCTGGCCCAGACTCCAAACCTCGACAAACTCGCCGCGCGCGGCATCCGCTACCGCAACGCTTTTTCAAACGCGCCCGTGTGCAGCACGGCGCGCTCCACGCTCATCACCGGCATGCATGCATGCTCCACAGGCATCCACAACCACCGCAGCAGCGTGCCCTATCCGGCTGATTTTCTCATGTATCCCGAGCATCTGCGCGCGGCGGGCTATTACTGCGTGAACAACTCGAAGCAGGACTACAACTTCGCCGGCAAGCGCGAGGTGTGGGATGAGAGCAGCAAAAACGCGCACTACCGCAACCGCCGCCCCGGCCAGCCCTTCTTTGCCGTCTTCAACTTCACCACCAGCCACGAGAGCCAGGTGGCGCCGAAGAAGGGCAAGGACAGCTTCCGCATCAAGCCGGAGGAGATGCCGCTGCCGCCCTACCACCCGGACACTCCAGACATCCGCAAAGACTGGGCCAACTACTATGACCAGATGACCCTCATGGACGCCGAGGCCGGCAAAGTGCTCGCCGAACTCGATGAGCTGGGCGAGGCCAAAGACACCATCGTTTTCTATTATGGCGACCACGGCGGCGCCCTGCCGCGCGGCAAGCGCAACATCCACGACTCAGGCACCCGCGTGCCGCTCATCGTTCACATTCCCGAACAGTGGAAAAACTGGCGTCCTGTCGAACCCGGCGGCTGGATGGAAGACCCTGTGGCTTTTGTGGACCTGCCCGCCACCGTCTTCAGCCTCTGCGGCGTGGACATCCCCGCGCATTATGAGGGCGTGCCCTTCCTCGGCGAAAAGAAAGCCGCGCCGCGCGAGCATGTCTTCCTTTTCCGAGGACGCATGGACGAGCGTTACGACACCGTGCGCGCGGTGCGCGACCGGGGATTTCGTTACGCGCGGAATTACAGTCCGCACCGTCCCTGGGGGCAGCACCAGACATACGCCTTCCAAGTGCAGCCCAGCATGAGATCCTGGTTCGCGGAATTCGAGGCAGGCCGCTGCAATGATGCGCAGTCCGCGTATTGGAAGCCGAAACCGCCGGAGGAGCTTTACGACACCGGCGCGGACAAGCATGAGATTCACAACCTGATCGCCGAGCCCGGCCAGGCGGCGCGCATCGAGTCCATGCGCGCGGCATTGCGCCATGAGATCATGCGGCTGCGCGACACAGGCTTCATCCCGGAAGGCATGTTTCCGCGCCTGGCAGGCGACAAAACGATTTACGAGTATGCGCAAAGCAACGCCTACCCTCTGGGCCCCATCCTGGACCTGGCGGACAAAGCCACCGCGCGCGATGCCTCGAAGCTGCCCGACCTCATCACCGCGCTCGCCGATCCGCATCCGGTGAAGCGCTACTGGGCCGCGACGGGATGTCTCATCCTTCAAGACCAGGCTGTGCATGCCAAAGGCGGGCTGCTGCCCTTGCTCAAAGACGAATGGCCCGACGTGCGTGTCGTGGCCGCCGAGGCGCTCGCGCATCTTGGTGAAAAAGACAAGGCGCTGGCTGCGCTTGGCAGGGTCATCCGCACCGGCAACCTCCACGAAATTCTCGCCGCGCAGAACAGCGCCGAATACCTCTGGCGCGCTGGATTGATCACGCTGGGAGACGCGCAGGAACTCGTGCGCGGACTGAAGTTCGCCGAACCCGCCGACCGCATCCCGAAGCTGCTGCTCTCGGCGGAGTAGGCGGAAACAATGTGGCGCGGGTTTTGGCTCCGCCTAACCCGCGGGAAATGGCCGCTCCAACAGACACGCCTCCTCTCCCGTCTATTTGCCCGCCTTCCCTTTGCCCTTGCCGCGAGGCTGTGGCGCTGGAGGCGCTGGCAGGTTGTCATCCGGCTGGTCGGAAAAACGCCAGGGATCGTTCAGACGGCGCATCTCCGCCAGAAGCAGCGCCTGCATTTCCGCCAGCTTGGCGGCGTGAGCGGCATCGCTGGCGAGGTTGGTTTGCTCCGGCTTTGGCATGTTCCCGGTGAGGGCGGCCACTTTCGGATCGTGATGCTGCGGCAGGAGCTCGTCCGGGTTTTCCGCCAGGTTGAAAAGCTGCGTCTCATTCACCGAGCGGTCGGGAGACTCGTAGCGGACGAGCTTCCAGTCCCCTTTCTTGACCGTGCGGATGCCCGGCTTGCTGCCGCCCGAGTAGGCGCCGTAGAGCACGTCCCGCATGACGGGTTTTTCCCCCAGGAGCACCGGCTTGAAGCTGAGGCCCTCGTTGGTCTCCGGGGCGGGGATGCCCGCCAGATCACAAAACGTGGCGAGGATGTCGAGCAGGTAAATGTTTCCCTCCACGCGCCGGCCCGCCGGGATGCCGGGGCCTTTGACGATGAAGGGCACGCGCCAGGTGTGCTGGTAGAGGTTCTGCTTTCCCATCAGCCCGTGCCGCCCGATGGACATGCCATGGTCGGCGGTGTAGATGATGAAGGTGTTGTCCAGTTCGCCGGTCTCCTCCAGCCGCTTCAGCACGCGGCCGATCTGGATGTCAATGTTCTCAGAGCAGGCGTACTGGCGCCCGATCTCGTTGCGGATGCTGGCCTCGTCCCGCCGCTTCCAAACACCGCTCACGGCCACCTCGTCGCGCACGTCGGCATGGGTCATGTCAAAGGGATGTCCCGGCAGGTAGTTTGGCGGCAGCCCCGGCTGAAGGCTGTGCGACGAAGGCGGGGCGGCCTCGTCCGTGTGATTGACGGCGCCGTATTTGGCCAGCAACTCAGGCCGGCCATCGCGTGTGTCATGCGGGTGGGAGAAGCCGTAGAAAATGAAAAAGGGCTTGTCGTCTTTGGCGGACTCCCGGTCACGCAGGTAGTCCATGACCCGGTCTCCATGCCAGGTGCTGCCGGTTTCGTCGTCGCCACCCCGTTTGGAGGCGTCATGCCTTACGGTGAAAAGCTTGTTCGCAGCCTCATAGCTGTTGCCCGTCTTGCAGGTGCGCATGGTGGCGTAACCGGCGCGGTTGAAGACGGCGGGAATACTGTTCTGCTCCAGGTTCGGCGGGCAGGTTTTCGCCCCCCAGGGAGCCGGCGGCAGATGCCAGACCGTACGCCCGCTCATGATCATGTGGCGCGAGGGCATGCACACCGCGCCGCTGAAGGAGCCCATCTGATACGCGCCATCAAACACGACCCCCTGGGCGGCCAGGCGGTCCAGGTTCGGCGTGTCGAGCGGCGACTTCGGGTCATACACTTTCAGGTCAAAGGGCGCCTGGTCATCCACGAGGATGAAGAGAAAATTCGGCCGCTTTTCCACGGCGGGCAGGGGCATGGCGACGAGCAGGCAGCAGAGCGCGGCGGGGAGCAAATGCTTCAGTGTCATGGCGGTTGGGAAGTTTTTTTGTAACGGAAGCGCATGCCCGAAGATGTCATCAAAGTCCGCGCCTCCTGCTTTCACCGGATTTTCGAATTTCTAAATTCGCGTTTCCCATCTACTGAACCCGCATGTCCCCCGCCGAATCCTACCTCCAGCGCTCCGCCGCCCTCCTGGAGCGCGTGCGCGCCCAGCTCCCGCTCATCGGGCAGGCGGCGGACCTCTTTTCCCGCACCATTCTCGCAGGGCAGATGGTGCATGTCTTCGGCTCCGGGCACAGCCGCATCCTCGTGGAGGAAATGTGGCCGCGTTACGGCTCCTTCCCCGGCTTCAACCCCATCGTCGAGCTCAGCCTCACCTTTCACAACCTCGTCGTCGGCGCCAACGGCCAGCGCCAGGCCATGTTCCTGGAAAATGTCAGCGGCCTGGCCGCGCGCATCCTGCGGAACTTCGACCTCAAAGCCGGCGACAGCGCCCTCATCGTCTCCTCCAGCGGCTGCAATGTCGTGCCTGTGGAAATGGCGGAGGAGTTCCAGCGGCGCGGTGTCAAAGTCGTGGCCCTCATTTCCAAGGACCACGCCGAGGCCAGCATCTCCCGCCATCCTGCGGGGAAAAAGCTCCAGGACTGCGCCGACCTCGTGCTCGACACCGGCGCGCCGGTGGGTGACGCGATGGTGCGCATCGAAGGTCTCGACACCCCCGTGGCACCCGGCAGCACCGTCGGCGGTTGCATCCTGGTGAATGCCATCAAAGCCGAGGTGGCCCAGCGCCTCACCGCCGCCGGCCGGCCGCCGCGCGT
>ERZ761609.843-NODE-843-length-31969-cov-929.501191_pt1 | contig 31969 bp, 23 predicted proteins | sample MGYA00511163_ERZ761609 | MGnify/ENA primary metagenome ERZ761609 (study PRJEB28899, sample SAMN02445070) | bioreactor sludge metagenome | biome: EBPR sludge | place: Australia: Brisbane, Thorneside Wastewater Treatment Plant | collected 2011-12-16 ...
CGGAACCGACTGGTGATCCGCCAGATCGGGGAGCTGCTACCGCCGGCGCCCGCCACACCAGGCGCGGCGGCCGCTGCGGCGGCGCCAGGAATCGACTGGAGCGCTTCGCACCTCCGCTTCGCCGCGCCACACCGCGCCCCGCCGGCTTGGCTGCCGGCGTTCCTCGGTAGCCGGCCGAGCGCATCCACCCTGCCCGACCTCGCCGCGCTGACGATCCGGATCGATGCCTGAGCATGCCGGGTCGGGCGCTCGTCTGCGCTCGGGGTCGTTCGGCCCGCGCCTTCGCTCAAGGTGCCGGCTGACATCATCCCGCGCTCGCCGCCAGTCGGGCAGCGCGTCGACCACAGGCGCGATTCGCTGCAGCCGCGGCGGATCGCGACGTCGCAGCCGTGCCGATCACCAGCCCGATCAGTCGCCCACTGCGGACTCGAAGGACCTGCCCTGGCATGCTCCATCGGGCCGCCGCTGCGCACGTGGCGCCCGAAAAAACGAAACCCCGCCGCAGCGGGGCTTGTCGTCGGCGCGACGGACTGCTCTAGCGGCGCTTGGCCAGGGCGAGGCCCGCCATTCCCAGGCCAAGGAGGGCCAGTATGCCCGGTTCCGGCAGCGGCCCGTGGCCTGCCTGTCCGTCGAAGGATACCTCGCTGACGAAGACCCACTGGTTGTTGCGGATGAACTGGATGTCGAGGTCGGAAACGTTCAGGTTGAGGTTGCTCACGACAAACTGGAAGGGCGCGCTGCCGACCGGGTCAGCGATGGCGTAGCTCGTGCCGCCGATCACCACGCTCCGCGGTGTGCTGACCCCGCCATTGCCGTTGGCGTCGTCAAGACTGAAACTGATCTGGTTGATGGCGACCGGCCCGGCAAAATGAAAACGGATGACCGGGTCTATCGTCCAGCCGACATACGGACCAGGTCCGGCTGGCGCCTCGGTGACGAACCAGTTGTCGGCAGCGATGATGCCGTCGGTCAGATCGCCCTTGCCGCCGCTGAGTGGCGCGCCATCCACAAACTTCGAGCCGCTGCCCGAGTAGGATTCGTCCCAGTAGTTGTACGAACCGGTATTGCCATTGAACATATCGTAACTCGACACCGTCAAGGGCGCTGCAGAGACCGGACCCATCGCCGACAGAGCCAGGGCGGCAAGAGCGAACGGGACGAGTTTGGTGGCTTTCATCTTCATCTCCTGGAACGAACAGATCACTTGATCCACAACAAGCATGATCCGTACCAGATCGCGAGACAACCAGAAAAGACTCCTATAAACCAAGTCGTTATTGGCCAACGACTGCTCAACTGCGGTGACTGGAAGCCACTGCGGGCAACCTGGTGTAAAAGTTTTCGACAGGGTCGTGCGGTGATACAACGGCCACAACGGCATAGGCCGGTGGCACGCGACGGACCGCTGCACCGGATGCACGGTGTCCTTTCGGCAATGCTGCGTGAAATCCCTGCTCTGGCCTGGTACCTTGGTAGGCCCTTAACGACCGTTAGCACGGCGCACGTCGAACTCGGAAGGGCAGCACACCTCGGTGGTGGAAGAGTTGCTGGAATTGACTGAGGCTCTGCTCCGGACCACGCAACCGCAGGCGGAGCGTATTGAACAGCGGCGCAATGAGATTGCGATACTGAAGGGCGAAAGGCGAAAGGCCCAAGCCGACGTTCAAGGGGAGCGGGATGGAGCGTAGGATGGCGGAGTCCGACGGGAAAGGAAGCGCGATCCCGGAAGCGTGCCGGCCAAAAGGGAGCAAGGCCCGGCACTGAGAAGCTCGCTGAACTCAAAAGCTTCTCTGCAGTGTCGGGAAATTTTACACTTGCCCGAACCCGCCTGCCGCCGCTCATGCCAAAAACCATACAAAATAAGTGGTTAAAAAAATGGTACGCATCTTGCGTGCGTATTGGGCGCGCGTAGCAACACGTTCCAGCGCGCCAATCACTTTTCGGGGGAAAAATCATGTTGCGCAAGCTGCTTCTGGCATCGATCTCGCTGTTCTTCGCTTCCTTCCTGAACAAACAGCAGCCCATACCGAGGTATCTGAAAATGAAACCAACGAGCGAGATCTCCCGCTTTCCTCAAGCGGGCAAATCGACTCGCACTTTCGCTCGCAACCTCGCGGGGGCCATCGCCCTTTTTGGGGCAGTTGGCATGACTCAGGCCGGCGTCGTCGATCCTACCCAGAAGGTGGCGGGGATCGCCACCCAACTGGAGTTGGCGGAGCAATGGGTACAGTGGGCGCTGAGCACCGATGCGGCGTCCAACCCGATGCTGGACACCACCGGGGCGTACGCGCACGTCAACAATCTGGGGCCGGTTTTCTTCGTCGCGGGCAACACCGGCGGAAGCAGCACGCGCACCTTCACGGTGCCAGCAGGCAAGCCGATCTTCTTCCCGATCATTAACGCCTTCGACCTTGAGGTGCCAGCGGATAACTGTGATGTGCAGTGCGCGTTCGGCTTCATTCCTGGCGTTGGCGGCGCGACCGGTCTTTATGCAACGCTTGACGGTCAGGATCTTCTGCTCACCTTCCCCAGCTACCGGCAGACGAGCACCGCGTTCTTCAAGGTGAACTTGTCAGCCAGTCTCCGCGACGCGTTGGGCTTTCCTTCCCAGTATGTTGGCGTCCTTGACGCCATTACCGACGGCTACTGGGTTGCCGTGGAGGGCCTGACTCCCGGCCCGCACACGCTGAAGTTTGGCGGCACCTTTCCCGAGTTGGCCCCGGGCTGGACGCCATTCTCGCTGGACGTGACCGACACCGTGAATGTTCCAGAGCCGGGGACGCTGGGTCTGCTGCTGCTTGGTGGTGTCGCCGCCTATGCTCGCCGCCGCTCGTCGGTTGCGACGGATGCAGTCTCGGTCAGGACATGAAAGAGCCCGTTTCAGCCTAGCATGTGCTGATGTATGGTATGAAGAGGAGACCGACCAGCCCTATTTCGCCATTCGAGCAAACCGCTTGCCGCGCTGGGCGGCCGGCTGGCCAGTTGCCGATTCTTCGTGCAGCCCCATGCTCCAGGGGGCCGGCCGCATAATGCCGCGGTCGGCCCCCTGGGTCAGTTACGGTGCAGTTACGGTGACAGTAAACCAATCTCGTGCCAGCGACATTGGGGGTGCGCACGTGTCAGCGCGTCAGACAGGCGAGAACGGCGGTCACCGGCGTTCGACGGCAAGCGTGACTTGCCGAGACCGCTGAGCGGATACGCATCGAATCAGGCACGAGCGCAAAGCGCCCGCATCATCAGGGCGTGCTCGGTCCGAAGATGTCCTGCAGGCTCCCGGCGTCGAGAACCCGATCGAGGCACCTGTCGATCTACTTGACGGAGGTGCCTGAGATCTCCTGCAGAACCAGGGCGGGGATCGAACCGAAGCGCCTACGCAAGAACTCGCGCCCGGTCGCGAGCTGCTGGTCACGATGCAGAGGCACGCCGCCGATGATCGCTTTCTACCTGAGCAGGGCCGTGGCCGCTGGCGCCGCGCTCCGCTGCCGTCGGCAACCGCGCGCCGGCCATCACGTCGCGCTCTTGTCGGCGACCGCTTTTGACCTCAACATGGCGGCAATGCTCGCCTTCGTCTCTGCCGCGCCGTCAAGAGACGATCCACTGGTCGCCAGACCATTCGCAAGCGCCACCAACTTGAGCAAGGAAGTCGTGCCATGAGCCAAGCAAAAAAGCAGGCTCCGCCAAGGCCGCTGGACTGGCCAGCGCTTCTGGCGCCTGAAAACGCCGCCGAGCTGCGCGCGTTTGCCCGTACGATAGTCAGCCAACCGGAGTTGGTCCGGGTCTTCGAGGCTGCCTTCAACACTGGCAAGCCCGCTGGCGAAAGACACTGGCAAGGCGTACCGGCTGACGAGGACTTTGGCAAGACGATCACCGCCAGTCATGCGGAGCTGCACGCCTTGCTCGGCAGCATGCTGCCGGGGCAGCAGCTTGACGTCTTCTGCACGTTCATCAACCATGGCGCCGAGCAGACCGTCGAAACCGGCTCGCTCGATCCGCGGGCCGGCCGCGTGCTCTGGGATCGCTGGAGCGGCACGCTGGAGGAGCCCGTGATCGCCTTCGCGGCGATCGCACCACTCTTCGACCGGAAGGAATACCGCTACGAAGCGAAGCCCGCAGCGATCCCCGATCCGCCCCTGTACCGTTATCACCCGGAGCGTTTCCAGGCCTTCCATGCCTGCGCTGAACAGATCGGCAAGATCTTTCGCCACAAGGTAGACGCCCGCTCGGGCATGCTGACCATCGATCTGCTCAACGAGATGATCCGCCCGGTGGTGGACGAAATGAACAGCAAGGGCATGCGCTACCCGCGAAGACTCAAGGCGGCCGTTTCCACTTCACCCCTGGTCATGGAATCGATGCAGCATCTGATGACCGCCTACGGGCGTTTCGTGCAGGCGGGGCGACAGATCATCGATTTCCCGCCGTCGCTCCTGGAGTTGCTCGCCAGGACCGACGTGGACGACATCCCCCTGAACGCGATCAGGATGCCCTACTCCGCCCAGTACCTCCATTTCGGGCCGCAGCCCGATCTTGAACTGGAGACGGGCTGGCTGGTTGATGGCGCCTACGTCGAAGCGGGTGGCGAGACCGGCGATGTCTGCTTCACGGTCACCGCCGTACCGACCGATCGCCAGCTATCGCGGCTCTGGTTCGAGATTCCCGAACCGTATTACCGGCAGGACCTGGTCGGCGATTACCGGACGAGCGATCTGGCTACCGCCATCGACAGCGAGTTGTCAGACCGGCTCAACGAACTCAATCAGCGGCTCGACGACCCCCGTGGCGACATCACCGAGCAACTGGCCACCAGCCTGAGCGAAAAGGGACAGGCAATGCCTGCGGGTCTGAAGCTCGTCGACATCAGCTCAAAAATGGCCGAAGAACGGCTCCTTCAGGTGCATCGGCGGCACCCGGTGTACCTGGCCGCGATGCGCCTGGTGGTCAATGCCCTGTGTTACGTCACCGCCTATCCGGACGACATCGCGACCGTCTGGCCGACCAGTACACCGGAAGCCCTGAAAGCGACAGCGAGCACCGGCCAGGGCAAAGAGCTCAGGCGCGCGCGATCGCAGTTGGCAGCGCTCGGCTACGTTCCCGTCCTGCTGTGCGGCCAGCAGGTCGCAATGCAGCGGCAGCGCATCGGCGCATCCGCCAGCCCCGGCGCCGAGCATCCGGTCACGCACTGGCGCCGGGGTCACTGGCGCAATCAGGCGCATGGTCCCGGCAGGTCGCTGCGCAAGCTGATCTGGGTCATGCCGATGCTGGTTGGCCACAATCAGTCCAACGAGCCCGAATCCGGCCACCTCTACCGCGTGTCGCCGGAGGAGTCCTAACGGTCATGACCGTCGATATACCCCGGATGATGAAAGTCATGACCGTTGCCCTCATCCCCGGCCCTTCTCCCGCGCGTGGGAGAAGGGAGATTCGCGAGTCGCGGACGCGACTTTCACATCGAAGCAGGCCTCGGGTGCACCGGCAATGGCTGGCGCAGGCGGGTGTCGGGCAGACCGGGGTGTGCTCCACAGCCCCTGGTGCCATTGCCTGGACTCACACCCGCGAGGTTCACGAGCATGCGCGGTCCTGTATGGGCAGCCTTCGTCGGGGCGCTGGCAGCAGAGCACCTTGACCCGCGTCAAGCGCCCGTTGAAAGTATGGGCACCACCGCTTCGCCCTGATCCGCGGCGTTGAGCCCCAGGCGACCTCGCCAGCGATGGAATCTGGCAGGCATCACCGATCCTCTCGTGTTGCAGAACTCCCCGACGCTCAACCCGCTGCCGCGGAAGCGTGCCAGCAGTACCCGCCATCCCTCGGCGCGGCTCGGCGCCTGACGCGCGAGCTTCCGCTTCGATCTTCTTCCATCGCCCGACCTCCTCTCCGCCAAGAGGGCGGGGGTTGTCGCCAGCTTGGTCGCCCGTGGGAAGGACGCCGCAGGGGAACCACTTACCGCCAGCAAGAACACGATCTGGCCAATCGAGCCCAGGCCCGACACGGTGAGGGTGTACCACTCAGGTTGGTTTGCACCACCAAAGACGGGGCTATTGAATGTAGCGAGAAAGGCACCGGAACCGAAGGCATACGCACTGATCGAGAACCCATCGTTATCGCCCGCACCGTCGCCCGCGCGCACGGAAACCGAAGTGACTCCGCCGGCGAAAGTCATGCACCAGGGCGCAACCGGGACTGCGCTGGGTCGATGGTGACGGGCGCGCATCGCGGCAGGCGCCGCGGATCGCCGCTTCGCCTGCCGTTGTGATGATCAGCCCGATCAGTCACCCGCCTCGGACGCGAACGACATGCCCTGGCATGCCGCACCGCGCCGCCGCTGAGCACATGGCGCCCGAAAACAAGAGCCCCGCCGGAGCGGGGCCTGTTGTCCGGGTCGCAGCCAGACCCGGCAGCGACTTCCCCGGGCTCATTCCGTCCTGTGTGGAACGACGGCGACCTGGGCAAGTGGCGGGGCGGGCCGATGGGTGAGTTTTCCGTAGCTTCTCAGAGGGTGGTGGCAGTTCTCTGTGCAGGTAGCCGTTGAACCGGGTCGAGTCCGCGGAATCATCGGGCCGCCACGCAGTTTTCCGTCTTGCTTGCCCTCGGCGCTGCCGGAGGAACGGTTGCCGTGGTTGCGGTCGCGCGTCGCGCGCATCCTGCCGACAACACCCACATGCAGGCGCAGCGTAGCCTAACTCTCTGATTCGCCGAATGGAGTGGGCTGTCGCCTTTTTTACAGCGCAGCTAGCATGGTTATTGCAACAGTCTGATATAAAGTCAAAGACATGACTGGCACGGTCATTGCTTTGATGGTTCCAGACGCCAACTGAGGTACCCCGACCGAAGCTGGCGACCATCAACCGAACAACCAAAGGAGAAGCATCATGATCAGCACTTGGAAAAAGCTCGCCGTTGCCGCCGCCCTGGTCGCCGCAGCGCCTCTCGCGTCCGCCGCGGTGGTGCCGATTGGTTCTTGGGGCTCCTTCGGTTTCGGCACTGCGCCGTCGTTCATCGATACATACACGATTGACGTGGCTCCGGGTACGCATGTGAAAGTGAGGATCGTTGACGGCTTCGTCATCGGCGACGAGTTCTCGTACTCGGTCGACGGCGCAGCACTGCAGTTCACCTCCGACGCGGATGCCAACGACGGTGTCGACTCGGGTGCCTTCGATGGCGACGCCGCCTGGGCTGACCCGAGACTGAGCAGGGCACTGCTTTACCTCTTGCCCGGCCTCCATACCATCGACCTCTCCATCATCGAGAACGCCGCAGGCTTCAGCGGCGGCGGTCAAGCGTTCATCCGCGCGGACGTTCCCGAACCCGCAACGCTTGGCATGCTCGGCCTGGCGCTGGCCGGCCTTGGTTTCAGCCGCCGCAAGGCTGCCTGATCCGGCCACCCGGCGCATTGAACGAAACCCCGCTGCGGCGGGGTTTTTTGCGTCCGCCTGCGCTTCTGGCGGGAGGCAGACCGCCCGAGTTCGAGCAGAATGGTCGCTCCTCAATCGTCGCTTTTCTATCCGTGCTGCTCCGGCTCATGCGGCGCGTTGGCGCATGAGTTTTGCTTGCCCTCGCCGCTGCCGGAGGAACGGTTGCCGTGGTTGCGGCCGCTGGTCGCGCGTCGCGCATCCTGCCGACAACACGCATCTGAAGGAACAGCTTGGCGTAACCCCGTGACTCGCCAAGGGGCCTGGGCTGTCGATTTTTTTTACAGTTTGGCCAAAATGGTTATTATAACAGGCTGATATGAAACACGATCCATGGCTGGCACGGTCATTGCTTTAATGGTTTCAGCCGCTGACTGAGGTTCCCCGACCGCAGGTGGCGACCATCAACCAAACAGCCAAAGGAGAAACATCATGATCAGCACATGGAAAAAGCTCGCCGCTGCCGCCGCCCTGGCCGCCGCAGCGCCTCTCGCGGCCGCCGCGGTGGTGCCGATTGGCTCTTGGGGCTCCTTCCAATTTGGCACTGCGCCGTCGTTCATCGATACATACACGATTGACGTGGCTCCGGGTACGCATGTGAAAGTGAGGATCGTTGACGGCTTCGTCATCGGCGACGAGTTCTCGTACTCGGTCGACGGCGCAGCACTGCAGTTCACCTCCGACGCGGATGCCAACGACGGTGTCGACTCGGGTGCCTTCGATGGCGACGCCGCCTGGGCTGACCCGAGACTGAGCAGGGCACTGCTTTACCTCTTGCCCGGCCTCCATACCATCGACCTCTCCATCATCGAGAACGCCGCAGGCTTCAGCGGCGGCGGTCAAGCGTTCATCCGCGCGGACGTTCCCGAACCCGCAACGCTTGGCATGCTCGGCCTGGCGCTGGCCGGCCTTGGTTTCAGCCGCCGCAAGGCTGCCTGATCCGGCCACCCGGCGCATTGAACGAAACCCCGCTGCGGCGGGGTTTTTTGCGTCCGCCTGCGCTTCTGGCGGGAGGCAGGCCGCCCGAGTTCGCGCAGAATGGTCGCTCCTCAATCGTCGCTTCTCAATCAGTGCTGCTCCGGCTCATGCGGCACGTTGGCGCGTGAGTTCGGTTGGCCGACTGGCAGCGGCTGCGCCGGCTGACAATGCGCGTGCGAGCGACCGTCCGGCACCGTGCGCTCAGGCCTCGGCCGGCACGTGCACCTCCACCGCGTGTTCCCGCCGGTCGTCAAGCAGGGGGATCGCCTGGTCATCCCTTTCGACGCCGTCGACCAGCACGCGTGTGCCGACACTCGTGCCGGTACTGCCGGCAGGTGTTCGCGAAACGGTGATGTGGTAGGTCGTCTCGTGATGGCGGTAGTGCATGACGAAGGCCGGCCAGTCCGCCGGCAGGCGGGGAGCGAGATGCAGCTTGCCTGAAGCGAGTCTCAGGCCGAGCAGCGATTCGACGATCAGCCGGTACATCCAGCCCGCCGAGCCGGTGTACCAACTCCAGCCGCCGCGGCCGATGTGCTGGCCCAGCGCGTAGACGTCGGCGGCAACGACGTAGGGCTCCACCTTGTAGATTGCGGCGCCCTCGATCGACCGCGCATGGTTGATCGGGTTGATCATGCGCAGCAGCTCCCAGGCGCGCTCGTTCTCACCGAGTTCGGCAAAGGCCATCGCCGCCCACACCGCTCCGTGCGTGTACTGCCCGCCGTTCTCACGAACGCCGGGGACGTAGCCGCGGATGTAGCCTGGGTTCAGGTTCGACTTGTCGAATGGCGGATCGAGGAGCTGGACGAGCCCGTACTCGCGGCGCACCAGCCGTTCGTCGACGGCCTGCATGGCCTGGCGCGAGCGCGCGAGCTCACCCGGCCCGCGACCCGCGTCGGAGAATACGGACCAGCTCTGCGAGATCGAATCGATCCGGCATTCGCTGTTGCCTGCCGAACCGAGCACCGTGCCATCGTCGAACCACGCACGACGGTACCACCCGCCATCCCAGCCATGCTGCTCGATGTCGCCACGCAGCCGGCTCCCTTCAGCGCGGCAGAATTCAGCGAAAACCGGATCGCCATGCGCAGCCGCCACCGCGGCGAACTGCCGGAGCACTTCGCACAGGAAGAAGCCCAACCAGACGCTTTCTCCCTTTCCCTTCATGCCGACCAGATTCATGCCATCGTTCCAGTCGCCGCACCCCATCAGCGGCAGGCCATGCTCGCCGAACTGCAGGCCGCGCCGGATGGCGCGCACGCAGTGTTCGTAGAGACTCGCCGAGCCGGCCGAGCAGCCGGGCAGATCGTAGTAGGAGTCGTCTTCCGGGTTGACCGGACGGCCTTCAAGAAAGTGCACCGATTCATCGAGCACGCCGGTATCGCCGCTGCTCGTGACGTAGCGGCACACCGCCAGCGGTAGCCAGAGGTAGTCGTCCGAGCAGTGCGTGCGCACCCCGCGGCCTGACGGTGGATGCCACCAGTGCTGGACATCTCCTTCCTGGAACTGACGGCTCGCGCAGAGGAGCAGGTGCTGGCGCATCAGGCCGGGCCTGGCGTGGACCAACGCCATCACGTCCTGCAACTGGTCGCGAAAGCCGAAGGCCCCACCCGATTGGTAGTATCCGCTGCGCGCCCAGAGGCGGCACGCCAGGGTCTGGTACACCAGCCAGCCATTGGCCAGCACGTTGACCTCGGGATCGGGCGTTTCCACCTGCACGGCGCCGAGTGTCTCGTTCCAGTATTGCCACACGGCTTCCAGCGCGCCGCGCGCCGCCAGGCCGCCGCGGAAGCGCCGCATCAGGTGCGTGCACTCATGGGGGTTGCGCCCGACGCCGAGGCGAAAAACGATTTCACGCGTCTGTCCGTCGGCGAGCTCGAAGCTGACCTGCAGCGCGCCGCAGGGGTCGAGGCCGGCGCCCACCCTGCCCGAAAGGTGTCCCAGGTGCATGGCCGCCGGATCCTGCAGCGTTCCGTTGCGGCCGAGGAACTCCCGGCGGTCGCCACTGACATGCCGCGTCGGCTCGTCGACGTCGAAGAAGGCCACGCGATCGGCGAACTCCGGGCTGTAGGGATTGCGGGCGTAGAGCGTACCGCTGCTCGGGTCGATTTCGGTGATCACGTGCATCGCCGACTTGGCAGGCAAGTCCCCAAGCACCCACTCGACGTAGCCTGTGGCAGACAGGCTGCGCGGCCGGCCGGACTCGTTGCGCACCTTCAGTACCGAGAACTTGACGGCGGCGTCGATGGCCACGTACACCCACAGTTCCGAGCAAATGCCTTCCGAGCGGGTCTCGAAGACACTGTAGCCAAAACCGTGCCGGGTGACGTGGTGGGTGGCTGCGCGCGCGGGCAAGGGAGTCGGCGACCAGAAGTGGCCGCTCCTCTCGTCGCGCAGATAGAGGGCCTCGCCGCTCGAATCGCAGACCGGATCGTTGTGCCAGGGCGTGAGGCGGAATTCGTGGGCGTTCTCGCTCCAGGTGTAGGCAACACCGCTCTCCGAAATCACCGTCCCGAAATGCGGATTGGCGAGGACGTTCACCCAGGGTGCCGGCGTCACCTGACCCGGCGCGAGCGCAATGATGTATTCGCGTCCGTCAGGGGTGAAACCGCCGAGACCGTTGAACAGGATCAGGTCCGGACGCTTGGCATGCTCGACGGGATGGCCGGGCCATGCGGCCTCGCGCCGACCGATTCGCCGTGGCTTGAAGTGCGGTGCGCGCGCCTGGAGCCGGTGATGCCGGGGTTCGAGCTGTTCGGCCAGAGTTCCCCGGCTGTCCGTGATGATGGCGCGTGCCACCGACTGGAACAGGATGCGGTCCTCACTGGATATCTGCTCGGCCTGCCGCACGAAGATGCCGCCCGGACGATCGATCAGGCTCGCCCCGATTCCCGACGAGATCAGGCCGATGACCTGGTCCTGCAACTGCTGCCGGTAGCCCGCGTGATCCTCGTTCCAGATCACCAGGTCAACCGCCAGCCCCTTCATGCGCCAGCACGCATGCGCCTGCACCAGTTGGCGCACGAGATCGATATTGGCTGCGTCGGCGACCTGCAGGAGGACGATGGGCAGATCGCCCGAGATGGCGTAACCCCACAGCCCGGACTGTCCGCGGCGATTCCTGATGAGGACGGAGGCGTCGGCACGCAACGACGGATTGGCGTGTATCACGGAACCGGCCAGGCGCGCATAGAGCTGTGTGTCGGCCTCGCTCGCATTGAGCTGCCGCAGGACCACCTGGCAGTGGGTCCAGGTCAGGTCGAAAACTCGGTCGGCGAGATATCGATCCTGGTATTTGTCCACCAGGCTGACGGCCAGGTCGCGCGTGTCGCTGATGCCCGTAACGATGTCGATGGTGACCGACGCTTCGGAATCGACGAAAAATCGGGCGCGAATCGCGGCGATCGGATCCAGAACCGACCCCTCCGAGCCCGAGAGCGCAGCCCCCTCCATCATCGCCCGGGGCGCAGCGGTGGTTCTCGTGCGGCCGATGAAGCGCAGGCGATCGGTCTCGAAGGAGGTCTCATTGACGTCGGTGCCGTGTACCGCCAGCAGGTGAAGCATCCAGGGCGCCTGCTCGCCGCTCGAGCGAGGACGGCGCGTGCACAGGATCGCGCGCCGCTCGCGCAGGATCTCGGTCTGCACGAAGAGATTGCTGAAGGCTGGGTGCAGCGCTTCTGCGGCGGCGGGAGCGATCACCACGTCCACGTAGCTGGTGACATCGATCTCCCTGCGCTGCCGCGATCGATTGGTGATGCGGACCCGGCGCAGCTCGATGTCGTCCTCCGGTGAGACGACAATCTCGGTATAGGTCTCGAATGCCCCATCGCCGACCGCATCGCGGCGACGAAACTCGGCGCGTCCTTCGGAAAAGATCGCTTCGTAGCTGTCCGGGCGCTTCAGGGTCGGCTGATGCGCGGTCGACCAGAAGGTACCGATCGACCCGCCCGTCACCTCGCGGATGTAACAGAAGCTGCCCCAGTTGTCGCGAGTGCCATCTTCGCGCCAGCGCGTGACGGCGAGGTCCTTCCAGCGACTGTAACCGCCTCCCGCGTTGGTGAGCATGACGTGGTAACGGCCGTTCGACAACAGCTGCACCTCCGGTGCCGGCGTGTCCGGGCTGGTGAAAACGCGAATCGGCGTCTGCGAGGCGACAGATGTCGAGTGGATGCTGGCCAATTGAGCCGTGTGCGAAAACAGTGCCGTCGCCTTGGGAATGCGCTCCTGGAGCAGCAACATGATCGCCTGGAACAGCGCCTCGGACTCGAACCGCCGCTGCATCGGACGATCCAGGAGCAGGTAGGCGAGCGCGAGCAGGCTCATCCCTTGGTGATGGGCCATGAAGGACCGCACCACCACGCTCGATTGCCCGCGTCGCTGCCGCGCTGGCGTATAGTCGATCGCTTCGTAGAAGCCGAAGCCGCCGAGGAATCCTTCGGCCGCGAGTCGCTGCAGATTCAGGCAGGCCTGCTCGGGCGCCACCATCAGGGCCAGCACCGAGGCATAGGGAGCGATCACCAGATCATCTGCCAGCCCCCGCTTGAGGCCCAGGCCCGGCACGCCGAAGGCGCGATACTGGTAGTTGAGCTGCACATCGACCGTGTTGTAGCCGGATTCGGAGACTCCCCAAGGAACGCCGCGCTGGCTTCCGTACTCGATCTGTCTCGCCACCGCAGCCTTGCAGGTCTGGTCGAGCAGCGTGTTGTCGTAGGTTGGCATCACCAGCAGCGGCATCAGGTACTCGAACATCGAACCGCTCCACGACAGGAGAACGGGCTTGCCGCTGGCGGTGGTGAGCAGCCGCCCGAGACTGAACCAGCTTTCCTGCGGCAGTTGCCCCTGCGCAATCGCCACGAAACTGCACAACCGGGCTTCCGAGGCCAGCAGGTCGTAGTGGCTTGCGTCCGCCCGGTGTTCATCGACGTTGTAGCCGATGGTCAGCAGGTGGCGCCTCTTGTCGAAGAGAAAGTCGTACTCCATGCATGCGAGTTGGCCGGACTGCGTCGCGAGGCGCTCGATGGCTGCCATCCGGTCACTGGCATGAGTGCTTCCGGCTGCGATCTGGCGCTGCAGATCGGCCAGCCAGTCCCGCTGTGCGGCCGTTGTCCCCGCAGCGAGGCGGCACGCGATGCGTGCGCACAGATCGGCCGCAAGCGCTTTCGCCAGTCCGCGCAGGGTCGGGATGGCAACGGTGTCGGCGAAATCGGCAACAAATGCTTCGAGCCCGCTCGGTGCCGCCGGCACCAGCAGGCACGGGGCGAGGAAGCTTAGATCGTCGAGCGCCTCGCGACATTGTCGGGCCAGCGCCTGCGCCCACGACTGCGCCAACCCTCTGCCCTCGCCGGCCGCGGAAGCGCTGGCCATGCCATCGAGGCCGGCGGCGGCAGCCAGCTCGGCGGAGCGGCTCGTCAGGCGCTGAAGACATGAGTGGGCAGCGGCGAGTGTGCCCGGAGGGGCTGCGGATACGGACTCCAGCTCCTTGCCGAACTCCGCCAGTGGAGCTGAGAGGCTGCCCCCTGCCGCCTCCGCGAGGATCCGGAAGGTGTCGCCGAGGCCTTCGAACATCTGCGTCGATACGATCCTGTCATCGGCAAGGGCGAGCAGACCGGCACGCAAGGTCAGCAGGTGGCCGGCGAGGTTGCCGCTGTCCACCGTCGAGATGTACCTTGGGGGCAGTGGCTGCAAAGTCAGCGTGTCGTACCAGTTGTAGAAGTGCCCCCGGTTGCGCTCGAGCCCCTGCATCGTCCGCAGGGTATTCGCCGTGCGCGCGACGAGTTGCCCGGCGCCGAGGTAGCCGAAGTCGTACGCCGACAGACTTGCCAGCAGCGACAGTCCGATGTTGGTCGGTGAGGTACGATGCGCGACTGCGGCAATGCGATACTCTTGGTAGTTGTCCGGCGGCAGCCAATGATCTTCCTCACCGACGAAGTTGTCGAAGAACGCCCAGGTCCGGCGCGAGATCTCGCGCAGGAAAAGCGTCTGTTCGCGGCTCAGGACGGCCCTTCGGCGCGCGAGCGGGCGACTGACCCACCATGCCAGGCCGGGAGAGGCCAACCACAGGAGCAGAATCGGTCCGGCGACCAGCAACATCGCCGGTGCCGAGAGCGCCAGATGGATCGCTGCCGCACAGGCAATCGCCGGAGCGACCCACATCGATCGGAACGAGGCGGCGAGATCGCTGCCGGCACCCGGCCCCGATACCTGCAGCGTGTTGCCCGACGGATTCCATTCGAGCAGTCGCTGCTGCGTCACCAGCAGCCGCCAAGCCGTGCGCACGATGGCGTCCAGACTGAAGAACGCCTCGTACGGAAGACAGGCAAGCTCGAAGCCCACCTGCAGGAACTGCCGGGAAGCCGCGCCGGCAACGGCCGCGAGATGCTGGCGCAACAGGACCTCGCCGGGCTTGCGGAACAGTTCGAGCGTCAGCCCGCACAACGCCGGTATCAGCAGGATGCCGATCAGCGCCAGGGTCCACAGCCAGGCCGACGCGAGAAGCGTCCAGCCCAGCAGAAAGAGCAGCGTCAGCGCCGCCGGGACCAGACTGCGGCGCAGATTGTCGATCAACTTCCATTGCGACAGCTGCGAGAGCGGATTCCTTTGCCAACTGCAGCCTCCCCTTTGGTTCGTCGCGGGGCCCTCTCGTCCCGGGTTGCCAGCACTGGCAACGGGAACTCGCCGCCGCAGCCACCCGGCCAGTTGCCAATCGCCGCGAATCCAGCGGTGGCGGCGGCTGACGTCGGCGCTGTAGCGAAGCGGATAGTCTTCGTACAGATGCACGTCGCTCAACAGACCTGCACGCGCGTAACAACCTTCGAGAAGATCATGACTGAGGATGCGATTCTCGGGAAAGCGATTCCGGAGCGCCTGCTCGAAGGCGTTGACCTCGTAGATTCCCTTGCCGATGAACGAGCCCTCACCGAACACGTCCTGGTAAACGTCCGATACGGCACGGGTGTAGGGGTCAATGCCCGGCTCGCCACCGTACAGTCGCGCGTAGCGCGAGCGGTTCGCACCCGGCAGGCTGACCACCACGCGCGGTTGCAGGATGCCGTAGCCGGCGGTGACGCGTTGCTTCACTTCGTCGTAGTGGGGGCGATTCAACGGGTGCGCCATCGCGCCGACAAACTGCCGCGCCGCATCCCTTGGTAGTTGCGTATCGGTGTCCAGCGTGATGACGTACTGCACATCCGACAGGACAGCCGTATTGCCGACCACGAGCGAGAAGCGCGCCCTGCCGTCGGCTTGCACACCACCACGCAACAGGGCGTTCAGGTCCGCCAGCTTGCCGCGTTTGCGCTCGTAACCCATCCAGATGTGGTCGTGGACGTTCCACCGCCTTGCGCGGTGGAAGAGAAAGAAGATGTCGCCCGGGGTTCCGCCCCCACCAGCACGATACTTCTCGTTCAGTTCGTCGATCCTCGTCCGCGCCAGCTGCAGCAGCGGACCATCCTCAGGCAGTGATTCCAGGTGCGCGTCGCGAAAGTCGGTCAACAGGCCAAAGTGCAGGTGCTCGTCGCGGTTGGCGAGCAACCGGACTTCGAGCGCCTCCATCAGGTCCTCGACGCCTGCAGCACTCGTCAGCATGGTCGGCACGACCACCAGCGTGCGCAACGTCGATGGAATTCCTTTCGAGAAGTCCATCCTGGGCAGCGCGCTCGGTGTCACGGCCAGGGTCGCCAGCCAGTTCACCAGGGCCACCGCCAGCTGACTGACGCCCAGCAGCGAGAGCACGACGATCACTGGCAAAGCGCCGGCGAATACACTGGCTGGCATCGCGCCGGCGAGCACCAGGACCAACAGGCACCCGGTGAGGATCACCGAGATCAGGACGATCGCACCCAGGTAGATCAGCAACGGGAACTGCGCCGCCGCTCTCAGGAGGGCCCGGAAGCCGGATACGCGAACGTCGAGGGCAGCTTCGAGCTGCGGCAAGCCCCGGTCGATCAGGTAATGGCCGACATGCCGTGCACGACCGTCGGGACGGGCGCCAGCCGCATCGATCGCCGCTCCGGCGTGCGCCAACTCGACCGCCTTGCGCGCCACCTCGGGTTCTGCCAGACGGTATCTCTTGGCAATCTCTTCAGTCGCATGACGGTAGCGATCGCGGGTGGCAAAATCCATCCTGCCATAGACGCCGTCCGGGTCCGCAAGGAGAGTCTGCTCGACAACGCTGATGCTCTCGACGAACTCGCGCCAATCGGTCGCACCGAGGACCCGCAGACTGCCGATGCTGTTGCTGATCGACACCTGGTCTGCAGCCTGCTGCTGATTCTCCGACTGCACCAGTTGCTCGATCGTCAGCCCCGACTCGGAGAGCTGCTGCTCGATCCAGGTCAGGGGCAAGGCAAGAGCCGGGCCGCGGCCCTGCAGCCGGCGGGCGAGTTCGGCGACGAAGGCGCTGAGCAGCGGCGGAGCGGAGCGGGCCATGTCCGCGATCACCAGGATGAGCGTCTTCGGGTCTCTTGCCGCGGTGTCCATCATCCGATCGGCCCACATAGTGGCCAGGTTCCGCTCGGCCCTGCCGGCGGCAATTCGCAGGCCGACGCGACGCAGGTTCTCGATGACTGCCAGCCGCAGCATGATCGGAATCGCCCACAGCTCGCCAAGCTTCAGTGCCGTGACCGTCTGATAGGCTGCCACGAAGCGGCCCAGACTTTCCGTATCGAAGCGACCATCGCCGTGCGCAACCGTCTCCAGCGCGATGTCGTACACACGCGGCCGCCCGGCCGACGGTCCGAACGCCAGACGCGGCAACTCCCGGCTGTAACCTCGTGGGAGGTGCCTCTTGGCGGTACGGATCTGCTCCTCGACAAGATAGAAATTGTCGAGCAGCCACTCCGCCGCCGGTGTCATCCTTTGGCTCTCCGTGACCGCCGCCGTCAGTTGCCGGGACACCTCGAACAAGGCGCTTTCGTTGGCCGCCAGCCGTTCCAGAAGCTGGTCCGGTGCGCGGCCCGCCGCGAGTCTGTGCGACGCCGCGAGGACCCGCCCATGCTGCTCCATCTGGTCCGCACTGAACAGCTCCGCTCGCAACGGGGACTCCTGCCCGGCTGCAGACCGTCGCCAGGCGCCGCCGCGAAGCCACGTATTCAGTTGCTGCAAGTATCCGGGGAGCTTTCTGGCGATGTTCAATTGAGGAACCTCTTGTCGGGAAATGCGATCGCGGTGCGACGCCGCGGAGCGGGGAGCCGATGTCTAGTCACCCAGCAACTCGGCTACCGGCTGCAGGTGCTCAACGTTCTGCGCCACCACCTTGAAGATGACCGTTATCGGACAACTCAGCAGCAAGCCCCAGACACCCCACAACCACGTCCAGAACAACAGTGTGACGAACACTGCCGCCGTGTTCATTCTGGCGATCCTGCCGGTCATCCAGGTGGTGACGAAGGTCCCGACGAGCGTCGCGATCGCCAGTGAGGCCCCGGCAACCAGCAGGGCCGTTGACAGTGATTCGAACTGCATGAACGCCGCCATGCCGACGACGGCGGCGGTGACGGCCGGACCGAAGTACGGGATGACGTGCAACAGACCGGCGGCCACCGCCCAGGCGCCGGCGTTCTCCAGACCGACCCAGAGCAAGGCGATCCAGGTGAGCAGCCCAACCAGTAGGTTGGTCGTCAGAACCATGAGCATGTAGCGCTGGATCGACGTGTTGATGTCGTCGAGGATGAGCACGGTGGTCTTTCTGTTCGACAGCGAGGGGCCCGCGAGGCGCACCAGCTTCCGCTTGTAGGTATCGCCGGAGAGCAGGAGAAAGAACGTCAGGAAAAGCACCATCGCTGCCTGGGCGAACAGCCCCGCGGCCCCCATCGAGCCGACCCAGAGAAAGTTGCCGAGTCGGAAACCCGGGGCATCGACGACAACACGCATTGCTGGCTGTTTCAGCGGCGAAGGCATGCCGGACGCCTGGCTCGCAGCCTGCTCGATCTCGCTCGCAGCCGTCTGCACCATCTGCACGGTAGTTGACTGGCCCTTGCGCAGACTGGCGAGGCTCGTCGACAACTTGCTCGCCGCCTGGGGCAGCTGATCAAGGATCGTCTGCATCTCCCCGCGCAAGGAGTAGGTGGCGAGAACGAGTGCACAGACGACGCTCACCATCACGACCGCGGTCCCCAGTGGGCGTGGGACCCGGATCCGTTCAAGCCAGACAACGAGAGGATTCAGGGTATAGGCGAAAAGAACCCCCAACAGCAGGGAGATGAAGAGGCTCTGGGCCCAGTCCAGGACAAAGACGGTCGCGACCACAGCGAGGATGGTCAGGGCAAAGCTGCCCGCGCTCCCGGGCACCCGGATTCTGGGCAGCAACGCCGCCAATGCGGCGGCGTCACGAGCTTGATCGTCTGGTGACGCTGGCGATTGCGGCGGGGTGACAGGGGCGATCCGGACGGACATCAGTGGTGGCCTCCCTCCGCCAGCTACGTTCCGGGGTGGGGAGAAAGCCCCCGCGCACCCCGGTCCATCGATCAACGAGCGCTCACTTGATCCGCATGTCGTTCTTGACCGACTTGACGCCACCGACGCCGCGAGCAACCTCGACCGCCTTGTTTGCCGCCGACTGCGAGCTGACGAAGCCGCTGAGTTGGACCACGCCCTTGAAGGTTTCGACGTTGATTTCTGCTGACTTCAGTGCCGGGTCATTGAAGACAGCGGCTTTGACCTTGCTGGTGATGACACTGTCGTCAAGGTACTCGCCAGTGCCTTCCTGCTTCGAGGTGGAGCTGCAACCCACAGTGCTCACGAGCGACACTGCCAGGACAACTGCGGAAAGATACTTGCTGATCGTGTTCATGGTTGGACCTCCAAAAGGGGATGAAACGGGGCTGCGTGATTTCAGTTCCTGCCGAACTCTGCAACGAACCGGCGCTCCGGGTTGAAGCCAGCGTCACCTCCGCCCGAACTTTTCGGGTAGCGGGATCCGCTGGGCGCCCCGACGATGCCAAGTGACGATATCGCCGAGACCAACCCGATCTGCCTTCTGTAACGATAGTGACCACGGCCGGGATGGTCGGTGCGGTGGCGCACATAGGATCATGTGCGTGCCTGCCGCCGGGATTTCCGCCGTGCGGGAGGCCGGTTGTGTGTCCGCAGCGGCCGTGCCGACGGCACCATGCGACCGCCTGCCGAGAGCGAGATCCTTCATGCGGCCGCCAGCAAGCCGGCGAAGTCCTTGGCAGACAGGGGGCGATTGAAGAGAAAGCCCTGCCCCTCATCGCATTGCTGAGACCGCAGGAACGCAAGCTGCGCGCGGTTTTCCACACCCTCGGCCACCACCCGCTGCTTGAGGTTCCTGCCGATGCCAATCACGGCGCTGACAATCGTCGCGTCGTCCGCATTGCTGACCAGGTCGCAAACGAAGGACTGGTCGATCTTCAGCGTGTCGATCGGGAAGCGTTTCAGGCAACTGAGGCTCGAGTAGCCCGTACCGAAGTCGTCGATGGCCAACTTCACGCCCATCGCCTTGAGTTCCCCCAACACCAGCGCCGACGCCTCGGTGTCGTGCATCAGGCTGCCTTCAGTCAGCTCCAGCTCAAGGAAGCAGGGCGCCAGGCCGGTTTCATTCAGAATCCGGGCAACCCCATCGACAAATCCCTTCTGCCGAATCTCGACCGCGGAAATATTCACCGCCACGGGCACCGCATGCAAGCCCGCCTGCAGCCAGGACTGATTCTGCCTGCAGGCTTCGCGCAGCACCCAGCGACCGATCGGCACAATCAGGCCGCACTGTTCCGCGATTGCCACGAAGTCCTTCGGGTGGATGAGTCCGAGGATCGGATCGCGCCAGCGGATGAGTGCTTCGCTACCGGTGAGGGCTCCGGAAGCGAGATCGACCTGGGGCTGGTAATGCAGCACGAACTCTCCCTGCCGGAGGGCCCGCCGGAGGCTGGTTTCAACGAACAGGCGGCGCACTGCGTGGCTGTTCATGTTGGCCGTGAAGAACTCGTACTTGTTGCGGCCGCCTGCCTTGGCGTGGTACATCGCAGTGTCCGCGTTCTGCAGCACGGCATCCACACTGGCGCCGTCATCGGGATAGACGCTGATGCCGATGCTCAGGGTCACATGCAGTTCGTGCTCGCCAATGCGCTGTGGCTCGGCAAGCGCGACGAGCAACTTTTCCGCGACCAGGGCAGCATCCTGCGGCTGCTCGATTTCGGAGAGAAGGATCACGAACTCGTCACCGCCCTGGCGGCATACGGTGTCCGTGGTACGCACGCACGCTGACAGGCTGCCCGCGACCACCTGCAGGAGTTGATCGCCGACCGCATGACCCAGAGAATCGTTGATGTGTTTGAAGCAGTCGAGGTCGATGAACAGCAGCGCCACCTGCTTGCAGCGTCGGCGCGCCAAGCCCATCGCCCGGGCAAGCCGTTCCTTCAGCAGCATGCGATTGGGTAGGCCGGTGAGAAAGTCGTGTTGAGCCAGGTGGGCCATCTTCCGCACCATCGCCCGTGACTCGCTGACGTCGTGGAAGACGATCACTGCACCGCTCACCCGACCGTCCCGGTCGTGGATCGGCGCCGCGGAATCCTCGATCGCATACTCCACCCCGTCGCGTCGCAGCAGCACACTGTCGGCAGCCAGCCCGACGATCCGGTTCTCCTCAATGGCGAGTTGGGCGGGATTCGGGGCGGACTGGCGCGTCGTGCCGTCGACGATGTGGAAGACCTCCGGCAGCGGCCGACCGCGTGCCTCCGCGCGAGCCCAGCCGGTCATCGTCTCGGCCACGGCATTCAGGTAGGTCACCCTTCCCAGCAGGTCGGTGCTCAGTACCGCGTCACCGATGGAATCGAGGGTGACCTGAGCGCGCTCCTTTTCCTCGAACAACGCTTCCTCCGCCGCCCGCAGCGCGAGCTCGATCGACTTCCGTTCGGTGATGTCCTCGACCGTTTGCACGCGGCCGCCGGAGTGCATCCCCTCGCTCATCGCCGCGCTGTTGACGCGGGTCCACACAATGCTCCTGTCTGGTTGCAGGAAGCGGAACTCCGTCCGGAAAGCCTCCTGGCTGCGCACGGCTTCGTGCCACTCGGCAAGCACACGTTGCCGATCCGCCGGATGGATCGCCGTGCTCCACTTCGTACCCAGCGTCTCCGCCAACGACAGCCCGGAGATCGTGTGATAGGCAGCATTGGTGTAGACGCAGCGGCCCTCCTCATCGGAGACGAAGATGCCTAGCGGTGAGGCATCGCTGATGGCACGGAAGCGTGCCTCACTCGCTCGCAGCGCATCGCGCGACGTTGTGAGTTCGAGAAGGTGGCGCAGGGCCCATGGCAACCAGTGGCCGTCCATATGGCCTTTGACGAAGTACTCACTGGCGCCGCGCTCAAACGCCTGACGCGCGGTCCCTTCATCGCTTGCCGCACTGAGGACGACGATCACGGCGTCGCTCGCGACAGCAGACACCCGTTCGAATACCTCGATACCCTGGGCATCCGGCAGCGCAAGGTCAAGCAAAACCACCTGAACACCGCCACGGCCCAGTCGTTCCAGCGCATCGGCGAGTCGCGCGACCGATTCGACACGAAAGGAGTTGTCGCGCGCGCCTGTCAGCGACCGCCGGATGAACTCGACGTCAGCGGGATTGTCCTCGACGAGAAGGACCGTCGTCAGTGGGTTGGTCATGGCAGGTGGACGTTCGTGGGACCGCCACCACGCTTTGGTCGCAGCCCGAAAAGCCTTTGACACGGAGCGATCGGGAGTACCGGCTAATCGGCGATGGAGTTCTTGGTGAATAGGTAGTCCTGGATCTCTTCCGAGAACTTTGCGTCGTGGCGCCGAATCCACTCGATCAGCATGGATGCGTGCTCCTTCTCCTCATCGCGGTTGTGTTCCAGGATGGCTCTGAGCGCTGCGTCCTTGCAGACTTGAGCGCGTTGGTTGTACCAATCAACGGCTTCCAGTTCTTCCATCAGGGACACAATCGCTCGATGCATGTCGCGCGTTTCAGCCGACAGTTCCTCCACTGGCTCGTGATAACCGACACTGGACATTTGCTTCTCCTGATCGTGTTCATGCTGATGATTCTGCTGATTGCAGGAATGGCGGGGTCTGTCGGAGCACCCCGCACTCGTCCTACGCGCCCTTCTTCCCGCTGGAGCCAGCGGAGTTTGACGGACGAGCCGTGGCGTCGCCGATCAACTTGATGTTGGCTGCCGTCATGTCAGTGATCTGCTGCGCAAATCCCTTGAACATGTCGAACCCCTGCAGGCAACCGGCGCTCGGGTCTGAACCTTTGCCCTGCGCAGAGAAGTAGGAATTGATCAGTTTGGCGACTTCTGCCTGGGTGTCGGCAGCTATTTCCTGGACCCCCCGAAGATAAGCGGCAGCGTTGCTGCTTGCTGTTTCGGGTGTCGCCTTCAGCAGCTCCCGCTCCTTCTTGGCATCCTTGCCGCGGAGCAGCGAGCCGAAGGCAGCGGATCCCCCTTCCAGAGCGGCACGAGTAGCATTCAGGTTCAGGGTAGCCAGGCGCTCGACGCTGGAAAATGCCAGTTTCGACAGGGTCATGAAGGCATGGGCGTTGATCTCGACAGGGTTGGCCAATTCGCGGGTGACAGAAAGCATGGTGTGACTCCTCAAGGGGATGAAAACAAGAACTCGGCGGTGCTGGTGGACGAACCTGGAACCCCGGCCGAAGCCGCCATGCACATTCAATTCCAACGGGCAGCCTAGACTACAGGCCTGCCAATCACGGTGCGCTGGCGCACACAGCGCCCATGTTTCGAAGGCGCATCAAGGCTGCCGCAGCAACTTTCGGAAACACTGGCGTGCTCGCTGGCTGGGGCTCAGATTCTCCAGGCGAGACTGCTGATCGGCCGGTGGCGCGAGGTTGCCCCCTTCATCCTCCCAGGCGTGCCAGCCTTCTTCGAGCTGCCGTTTCTGCAGCCCGCGGCGACGACGGGCGATGCTGCAAGCGGCTGCGGCACACCCGGCCACCGCCAGAAGAAACACAATGACTCTGCTCGGGTTCATGGCGTTCTTTCCCCGGCGGCGCTTCTCGATGACCCTTGCGAGTCACCCGGAACGGCGTCCGCTGATGACGTTGACCAGGATCGACACGATGGCGATCACCAGGAGAATATGGATGAAGCCCCCCATGGTGTAGGAACTGACGAGGCCCACGAGCCACAAGAGGATGAGAACGACAGCGATTGTGTAAAGCATGACGATTGTCCTTTCCTGTTTGCATTCGAGCTCCCCGGATCGTGGGAGCACACACATCGAGCAACCGGTCTTCGGAAGCGATCGGGTTTTCGCGCCTTTTCGCTGCCCGCCGGACTCAGGACGAATTCTCCCTTGTCCGGTCGGCAAGGTCTGTGCGCCCGCGTACATAGCTGGCACTCTGGGGCCGTCGTCGTGCACAGACGTGCGCGCCGCCATCGTCATCGTCTGTGACGCCGGGAAAGCCAGGTCGCGTTGCGTCCAGCCGATCGCTGTGCCAGGCCTTCTCCTGCGTCGGTGACGTGCGGTCTCGTTCCTTGACCGAATCACCGATGATGTGGCGCGCGAGGGTCGCTTCTGCCGCCGTCGCGGTGTCGGCGACGAGCACGGCGTGGCCGCTCAGGATGGCATCCGTCGCCAGTTGCAGGAACTTCCCCTGGTTCGCGTCCTGCCACCTTTTTTCTCCAAAGGCGGAGCCGGCGCGGCTGCCATGGACATGGTCCCGACCGCGTATGGCCAACGGGCGGACCAGCCGACTGGCAACGAACAGCGTGACCTTCACGGCCACCTGCGCCGCCTCGGCCAGCACGCCAAAGCCTGCGCCCTCGACCGGCAGGTCTTGCAGGACCTCTTCGTTCGCCCGCATCCTCCTCGAGCCGGGAGCCCGCGTGTTCTCCACGATCGCAATCTGTGCGTCGGTCAGGCCGCGCTCGCGCAGCCGCTCTTTGGCGGCATCGGCGTCGGCACGACGGCCATAGATCGCGACAAAGACATGACTATGCTCATCCATGGGCTTTCTCTCCTGCGCATTCGCCCAACACGAGGTCGCTTTGGCCAGCGCCAGCAGCACCTGGTGGCTCAGTGCGCCCTGGACACGAACGATAGTCGTCGCGAACTGCCGGCTGCGCCGGCCTGGATGCGCTGGGTCTGCCAAGTACCGTCGATCCTGGCAGCGACTTCGTAAGTCCCCGGCGGCAGCTTCAAGTACAGCAGGGGACCATCGCTGACGGCCGAGATGATCTCCTGGCGCTTGCCCGGCGCCAGTCTGGTGACGGTGAAGGGTATCTCGGCGAGATAGCTGCCACGTTGGTCGCTGAACACCAGATGCAGGTCGTAGTCTGCCGCAACCTTGCGCATCTCTTCCCGTGACTCATCACCGACGCCGCCACTGATCCAGCCGGTGCCTGCTTGCGGCGCACTCGCCGCTTCGGACCTTCCAGCCTCCTTGGCCACCGCAGCGAGCGGAGGGGCGCATAGCAGGACCGCCGCAACAACCAGCACCCCGCTCCGCAACAGCAAGGGGCAAGGTCCCGGGCGATTCCCGGAGGCAGAGTTCGATCTTGATCTTGGCAGGAAATTGCTCATGGGCTGCTCCAGAAATCAACCACTGGCTGACGCGAAGGAATCCTCCGCCAGCACCGGCCGTTCGATCGGCTGGCACAGTGGTTGTCGGTACATGATCATCGCCACCTGCTGGCGCCGTCGGTGCGCCAGCGCACCGACGGTCGCGCTCGTGCCGGGATCGTCTTCAGATCGGACTGACGAACCAAGCGGACCAACGGGTCCCCGCTCCATTGCCAGCCTGCCGCTTCCAGCCGCCAGGACACGTCGACTGGTCCAGTCTTCCCCTGAGCCTCCTGCTGCCGAGAGCCCGCAACGGTGAGCGACGACATCTCGACCGCCTGGGAGGTCGGCGCGCTGAACCCTTGCATGCGGTCAGACCGCATCCCGGCGGACCGCTCCGGCATCATCTCGAGCCGCAGCACGGGTCGTGCTCTGCTGTGCGAACTCCGCTTCGCCCTTGGCAGCAAGGTAAGCACCCTTCGCGTCATTCCGACAGACGTCCCTGGCGTTCCCGGAAAGGCTATCGCAGGCTTCCCTGGCCACCGCGTGGGCGACTTCAATCCGGGCGGTGTGCAGTTCATGCCGATGTTTCTCGGAAGGACTGTAGGCGGCCTTGACTTCTGCCTCGGCGATCTTTTCGCGGCCTTTGGCTTCTTCGATGCAGACATGCCTGGCATTACCGACCATCGCCTTGCAGGCCGACCTCTCCCTTTCGTACTGATGGGCGATGTCCTTCCTGGCTGCCTTGTACTGGGCCTTCGACATGCCGCTGCAGTCGTCTGCGGCACCTGCAATTTCATGCTTGCTCATTCTGAACTCCTGGGTGGTTGGTTCGTAGCTCTGACACCCGAGCCATCTTCGGCCCGTATCGTGACTTCTGTGCACCACGATGCACGCAGCCTGACGGCAAACGGCGCTCTGTTCTGTACGCCGAGCAACATAGTGACCGTGGTGTCGGCACGCAGGGAATGACGCCGGCGAAGATCGATGGCAGCCTGCTGCACGCCGCCGCCTGTGGTCACCAGAGAGCACCTGACAACTCAACTGCCCGGCGCAGCACGGCACGGGGGCTTATGTACGGCAACAGACAGAGCGAGTCTCGACGAACCCCTAGCATCGCGTCGTCGGCAAAGCGGGTGCAGGACAAGGCAGCAACCAGGGCCGGCAGGATTTTCAGAAACCCATAAAGGAAAGATCGCCATGACCAACTATCGCAGTTTCGTTTCTTCCGTTCTCCTGGCGTCGAGCCTGGGAGTCATTGCCGCACCGGCATGGGCTGCGCCGCAGGACTGCGGCGCGCCAGGGATGCGCGGCGACTTTTGGGAATATCGGACCGAACGCATGGCACAGCACCACCGGATGCTGCATGACACGCTCAAGCTGAGCGCCGATCAGGAAAGCGCGTGGAAGAAGTTGATGGACTCCGAATATCCCATGGCCGGACCGGAACCTGTCCGAGCCGCGGAATGGGCCAAGCTCACCACCCCGGAGCGGGCGGACAAGATGGTCGAGCGAATGCGGGAACAACAGTCGCGCATGTTTGAACATGTGGCTGCCCTCAAGGAGTTCTACGGCGTGCTCACACCGGACCAGAAGAGGAGCTTCGACGACTTCCATGCCTTTCCGCAGCGTGGCAAGCGCGGGAGGTCGGAAGCAGGCGCGATGAACAGGGCCTCCCCCAGGCCTTGACAGCGGATCATGACCGTCCGGCGGATCGCTGAGCCGACGCTCGTCTGAGCGGCGTTCCTCCGCAGCGGGCAGCGTTTGGGAAGCACACAGGAATCCATGTTGATGATGCAAGTGATGGCTCTACCGACCGTTCCAGATATCGGCAGCGTTGATGCCTACATCCATGCGGCGAGACAGTTCCCGCTCTTGACGAGAGAGGAAGAGTTCTCCCTGGCAAGCCGCTATCGTCACGCAGAGGACCTCGACGCGGCGCGACAGTTGATTCTGTCGCACCTGCGCCTGGTCATTTCGATTGCGCGTGGGTATCTGGGGTATGGTCTGCCGCACGCCGACCTGATCCAGGAAGGCAACATCGGGCTGATGAAAGCAGTGAAGCGCTTCGACCCGACCCGTGGTGTTCGCCTCGTCTCTTTCGCCATCCACCTGATCAAGGCCGAGATTCACGAGTACGTTTTGAGAAACAGCCGGATGCTCAGGCTGGCGACGACGAAGGCGCAGCGAACCCTGTTCTTCAATCTGCGCAGCATGAAGACCACCGGCAAGGGTTTGAGCTCGATTCGGGCGACGGAAATCGCCCACACCCTGAAGGTCAGGCCCGAGGATGTCATCGAGATGGATACTCGCCTATCCGGCGTCGATCTGCCGCTCGACGGCGACCGCGACGGTGACGACGAAGCTTTTGCACCAATCGCCTATCTGGCCGACCGCTCGACCGAACCGGTGCAGGTGCTCGAAGCCCGCGCCCGGGACCGGCTGCAGAACGAGGGTCTGCAGGGCGCTCTCGCCAGTCTCGATCCGCGCAGCCGTCGGATTGTCGAGGCGCGCTGGCTGATGGACAGAAAGCGCGCAACCCTGCACGATCTGGCAGCGGAATTCGGCGTATCCGCCGAGCGAATTCGCCAGGTTGAAGTGAAGGCGATACAGAAGATGCGCGCAAGGCTGGCGCCTTGGGCGACTGTGCGCAGTCCTTGACGACCCCCGCCGGCAACGGTCGATCCGAAACCACGGCATGGGCTGCAAGCGGCAACAGCAGGGCGCCGGCTACCGTGACCGCTGCACGCATTCGCCGCCGATCGCGCTCCGGCACCATGCGGCGTCATACGATAGTAAAATGACTTCACGCGCAACCGTCGAGCGGGAACAACACCGCAGTAGTCACGCCCGCGCCCGCCGGCCAGGAGAAGCGGATGAAATACGAGACGCCCCAGGAGCTTCGCGTGCGGGGCACTTTGCCATTGGCTGCGCCCATACGGGTGGCAAGCGCGTCCCCCCTGCGAGCGTCTGGTGCTTCCGCAGGCAACTTCAAGGTCGCCATCGCGGTCGCTGCGCAGGCTGGATCCGGAATGCAGCCACTCTGCTGAATGTGCGAATCTCCCATTCTCAACCCGCTCGCCATCCGAGCTGAAGCGACCCGAGATCATGATGCCCGACAGAATCTGGCTGAAAAACTATCCGTCCGGCGTGCCCGCCCAGATCGATGCCGATCGCTACCGCTCCATTCCGGAGCTGTTCGAGGAAGTCGTCGCCAAGTATGCCGACCACAAGGCGTTTCACAATCTTGGCCGGACGCTGAGCTACCGCGAGCTCGACGGGCTGTCGCGCGATTTCGCGGCTTTCCTGCAGGGGCTTCCCGGCCTGCGCCAAGGCGAGCGCGTCGCCATCATGTCGCCGAACCTGCTGCAATACCCGGTGGCCTTGTTCGGTATCCTGCGGGCCGGCATGATCGTGGTGAACGTCAACCCGCTGTACACGGCGAGGGAACTTGAGCACCAGTTGCGAGACTCCGGCGCGAGGGCAATCGTTGTCGTCGAGAACTTCGCTGCGACACTGCAGCAGGTGTGGCGGAATACGTCGGTGCAGCATGTGATCACGACGCAGATCGGCGACATGTTGCCGATCCCCAGGCGCTGGCTCGTCAACGTCGCCGTCAAGTACGTGCAGCGGATGGTGCCCGACTGGCGCATCGACGGCGCAATCCCCTTCAATGAAGCACTCGCACGTGGCGCGGCGGCGTCCTTCACGCCGGCCAGCATCGAACCGGCGGACCTCGCGTTCCTGCAATACACCGGCGGCACCACCGGCGTCTCGAAGGGCGCCATGCTCAGTCACCGCAACATGCTCGCCAATCTCCAACAGACCGGCGTGTGGATCTCGGGCAGCTTCAAGGAAGGCAGCGAAATCGTCATCGCACCGCTGCCGATGTACCACATCTTCTGCCTCACCTCGACGCTGTCGTTCATGCAGTGGGGCAGCCTGAGCGTGCTGATCACCAACCCGCGCGACCTGCCGGCACTGGTGCGGGAGCTGGGACGGTGGCAGTGGAGCGTGATGAGCGGCGTCAATACGCTGTTCAACGGCCTCCTGCATACGCCGGGATTCAGCGCACTCGACTTCTCCTCGCTGAAGGTCGTGATCGGCGGTGGCGCAGCCATACAACAGTCGGTCGCCGAGCGCTGGAAACAGGTGACCGGGCGCTATGTGACCGAAGCCTACGGCCTCACCGAAGCGTCGCCCGGAGTCAGTGCCACTCCCCTGGGAACGCCATGGAACGGCATGATCGGACTCCCTCTGCCGTCCACCGATGTGTCGATCCGCGATGATCACTTCAACACCTTGGCGCCGTGGACCGGTGACGACGGACTCGAGCGCCACACTGGCGAAATCTGCATCCGAGGTCCGCAGGTGATGACGGGCTACTGGGGCAATGCGAAGGAAACCTCCGTGGTGATGCAGGACGGCTGGTTCAAGACCGGCGACATCGGCCATCTGAATGGCGAAGGCTATCTGACCATTACGGATCGCAAGAAGGACCTGATTCTGGTGTCGGGTTTCAACGTCTATCCGAGCGAAATCGAGAGCGTCGTCGCCTCGCATCCAGGCGTACTCGAATGCGGCGCGGTCGGCGTGCCTGATGAAAAAACCGGGGAGGCGGTGAAGGTGGTGATCGTCCGGAAGGATCCGCAGCTCACCCGCGAAGCGGTGGTGGAGTACTGCCGGAAGCACCTGACCGGCTACAAGCTGCCGCGCCAAGTCGAGTTCCGCGACACCTTGCCGAAATCGCCGATCGGCAAGATCCTGCGCCGCGAACTGCGCGGCGGGCAGACGACCTAGTGTCCTGACCTCCGCTTGCGGCCAACGGAGCAACTCCGGCGAAGGTAGCTACGGACGCGACCACCCCTGGTGAAGGCCGCAGCCGCCGCGCCTCAGCCAGCAAAGCCACGGTGCCGCCGGTGCTGCCGCTGCCTTCCCTGGTGCGCTGCCTGCGGGAGCGTATACGATGATGACCGGCAAGGTACATTCGCTCCGCAACCTGCCCGACGGAGAGCCGTTGACATGACTGATCCGAAACCTGCCGATCCGCGTCCGGAACCCGGTCGCATCGCTCCCAGACGGGGAGCTGCCGACCAGGCCGGCTGGTTGAAATGGCTGCCCGGCCTCTACACCTTGCGCCATTACGAGATCGCCTGGCTGCGCCACGACGTCGCTGCTGGTCTGGTGCTGACCACCATGCTGGTGCCGGTTGGTATTGCCTACGCCGTAGCTTCCGGCGTACCGGGCATCTACGGCCTCTACGCCACGATCATCCCGCTGCTCGCCTATGCGCTGTTCGGACCGAGCCGGATTCTCGTCCTCGGGCCGGATTCCTCGCTCGCCGCCTTGATCCTCGCCGTCGTCCTGCCGCTGTCCGGCGGCGACCCGCTGCGCGCCATCGCGCTGGCCAGCATGATGGCGGTGGTGTCGGGGCTTCTCTGCATCCTGGCAGGCATCGCCCGTCTCGGTTTCGTCACCGAACTGCTCTCCAAACCGATCCGCTACGGCTACATGAACGGCATTGCGCTGACGGTGCTGATCAGCCAGCTCCCCAAGCTCTTCGGCTTCTCGGTCGAGGCCGACGATCCGTTGCACCGGATCCGGGAGTTCGTTCAGGCCCTGCTGGCTGGCAAGACCAACGCGATCGCGCTGCTGGTCGGCGGTGGCACCCTGGCAATGATCATGCTGCTCAAACGCGACAAGCGCATCCCGGGGATACTGATCGCGGTGATCGGCGCCACCGTCCTCGTGGCAACGTTCGGCCTGGAGACGCACGGCCTGTCGGTGCTCGGTTCGCTGCCGCAGGGCTTGCCCGCCTTCGCGATCCCGTGGATCACGCCGGCCGACGTCGTGCCGGTCCTGATGGGCGGTTTTACCGTCGCCATCGTTTCTTTCGCCGACACCAGCGTGCTCTCGCGGACCTATGCCGAGAAGACCGCCAGCCACGTGGACCCGAACCAGGAAATGGTCGGGCTGGGCGCGGCCAACCTGGCGGCAGGATTCTTCCAGGGGTTTCCGATCAGCAGCAGCTCATCGCGCACCCCCGTGGCGGAAGCCGCCGGCGCCACGACCCAACTCACCAGCGTCGTCGGCGCCCTGGCAGTGGCCCTGCTGCTGTTGGTGGCGCCAGACCTGCTGCAGTACCTGCCGCACACCGCACTGGCGGCGGTGGTGATCGCTGCCGCCATCGGCCTGTTTGAGATTGCCGATCTGCGGCGCATTTACCGCATCCAGCGCTGGGAGTTCTGGCTGTCGATCGGCTGTTGCGTCGGTGTCGTCGTGCTGGGCGCGATTCCCGGCATTGGCCTGGCGATCCTGCTGGCCGTGATCGAGTTCCTCTGGGATGGTTGGCGCCCCGACTCGGCGATACTGGGCCGCGTCAAGGGAATCAATGGCTACCACGACATCTCGCGCTACCCCGACGCCCGCCTGATTCCGGGCCTGGTCCTCTTTCGCTGGGCGGCACCGCTGTTCTTTGCCAATGCCGAGTGGTTCCACGAGCGCGCCCTCGACGCCGTGGCCGCCTCGCCGACGCCGGTACGCTGGCTGGTGATCACTGCGGAGCCGGTCACCAGCGTGGACGTTACCGCCGCCGACATCGTCGCCAAGCTGGACGAGACGCTGCAGGCGGCCGGCATCGAGCTCTGCTTCGCCGAAATGAAGGATCCCGTGCAGGACAAGCTCAAGCGCTTCGGCCTCTTCAACCGGCTCGGCGCGGAAGTCTTCTTTCCCACCATCGGCGAAGCGGTGAACACCTATCTCCGAATCCATCCCGAGGTTGCGGTGGAGTGGAAGAGCATGAAGCCCAGCCCCTGAGGACGTGCAACAGCCCGGACCTCAAGGCAGTGCTCCCCGGAGGCACGCTCACGTCTACACCGCGGTGGCGGGCCGTCGCTCTCGATGCTTCCATCCACCAGTTCGATCACCCGGTCGCAGCGGGCGGCCAGGCGTGGGTCGTGGGTGACGACCAGGAATGAGATGTGCCGCTCGGCGTGCATGCGCCGCATCAGCACGAAAACCTCGTCCGACGAGGGTGTCCTTTCGGCAGAGCTGCAAACCCGCGGCGGCGCTTGAGTCCGGCACCGCAC
>ERZ761609.844-NODE-844-length-31888-cov-51.667672_pt1 | contig 31888 bp, 28 predicted proteins | sample MGYA00511163_ERZ761609 | MGnify/ENA primary metagenome ERZ761609 (study PRJEB28899, sample SAMN02445070) | bioreactor sludge metagenome | biome: EBPR sludge | place: Australia: Brisbane, Thorneside Wastewater Treatment Plant | collected 2011-12-16 ...
GCGCAAGCCCGCGAACAGCAGGCCTCGGAGGCGGCCCGCCGCGCCGAGGAAGCCGCCCGCCAGGCGCTCGAGGAGAAGCAGGCCTTGCGCGCTTCGCTGCTCGCCCGCTTCAACCAGATCCTCACAACCCGCGACACGGACCGCGGTCTGGTGGTGACCATGGCGGACGTCCTGTTTGACGTCGGCAAGTTCGACCTGCGTGCGGAGGCGCGCGAGAGGCTGGCCCGCTTCTCGGGCGTCGTCCTGGCCTACCCGACGCTGCGGATCACCGTGGAGGGGCACACCGACTCCACGGGTAGCGACGAGTTGAACCAGCGGCTGAGCGAACAGCGCGCCGACGCCGTGCGGAATTACCTGATCTCGCAGGGCTTGCCTCGTGACATGATCAGCTCGCAGGGGTTTGGCAAGAATATGCCGATCGCCGACAACGCGACCGCAGCCGGCCGCCAGCAGAACCGGCGCGTCGAGTTGATTGTCTCCGGTGAGGTGATTGGCACGGCGCTGACCCGCCAGTAAATCGAAGCGGGTAAAGGCGCCGGTCCGCACGGAAGCGTGTGGGCCGGCGCCTTTTCTGTGTCAGCCTGCGGTGGACGGTTCGACGCCCTTGATCATGGTGAGCAGCATGACGACCTGAGTTTTGGCGCGGATGGCATGCTCGAGTTTGGGGGTCATGTAAGCAAAGGCGCCTTCGGTGATCTGCATCGTGTCGGGGCCAAGCTGGAGTTCGCCATCGCCGCTGATGAAGTAGAGGGTTGCGGGCATGGGCGCCGTGTGGGCGGTGAGTTCAGTGCCGGGGGCGAAGGTGAACTGAATGACCTTACTGCGGGCGTCGTTCTGGAGGGTGCGGCTCAGGATGCCGTTGGAGGGGACTTCGCCCTGGTCCTTGAGGTTGGCGTGGAAGGTGTAGAGTTCGCTCATTGGTTCAGTGCTCCTTGGGGTTGGGGATCTTTTTCAGTGGCCTGGTAGACGGCGCCGTGAGGGCAGGCCGCGGCACAGGCGGGTTCGTCGTCATAGAAGAGACATTCGGTGCACAGCAGCGGTTCAATGCGGAAACGCCGCGGGCCGCGCTGAATTGCGCCGTTCGGACACATTGAGACGCATGCGGCGCATGCGGTACATTGAAACCCGATTGCGTAAGCCATCCGAGCCTCCGTCAGCCTCGCCTCTCCTGCGCCGGGAGACGTTTGCCAGAACAACTTTGTTTGCCTCGCTGACGCCAGTGGAACGGCAGCAGATCGGCGCCCTGGCGGGCGAGCGCCGGTTCGAGGCGGGAGAGATTCTGTTTTACGAGGGCGACCCCGCCGAAGGGCTTTGGGTGCTCGGCGAGGGCACGGTGAAGATCGCGAAGATGTCGCCGACGGGCCGCGAGATCATGTTGACCGTGATCGCGGCGCCGGAGAGCGTGGCCGAGATCCCGCTGTTCGATGGTGGGCCATACCCGGCGACGGTGACGGCGATCCAGCCGGTAACCGCTTATTTTCTTCACAAGGAAGACTTCCGACGGTTCTGCGAGGGTCATCCGCAGGTGCCGTTGAAAGTGCTGGCGATCGCCGGCCGGCGGTTGCGGCAGCTTGTGCAATTGGTCGAGATGATCACCTTCGGCAGCGTGCGGCAAAGGCTGGCGCAGATTCTTCTGCAAGCGGCTGAGGAGCAGGGTGGAAACCTGGCGCAGGTTTCGCTGACGCATGAGGAAATCGCGGCGCGGCTGGGCACGGTGCGCGAAGTGGTGTCGCGGAATCTGGCGCGCTTCCAGGCCGAGGGTTTTCTGCGAGTAGTGAAACGGCGCGTGGAGATCCTGAACTCGGCAGCGTTGCGCCGCGAAGCCGAGACCGAATACTGAGCCGCTTCCTTTCACATTTTCAGTCTGGACTCTTTTTTCCTGCTGTACCGTGACTGGAGTCATGTTACGGACGAGATGCTCCACGTTAGGCTCATGATCAGAGCGGGCCGATTCACACGTCGAGGAGATCGTCATGCAGGATTTTTCGCAAGTCCCATTCCTGGTGATCTGGGAGACCACCCAGGCGTGCGACTTGGCATGCAGGCACTGCCGGGCGTCGGCTCGGCCCGACCGGATCCCGGGTGAACTGTCCACCGCGGAGGCCAGGCGGCTTTTGGACGCGGTGAAGGCGTTTGGCGATCCCCTGCTCGTGTTCACGGGCGGGGACCCGCTGAAACGCTCGGATCTGTTCGAACTGCTGCGCTACAGCGTGAGTATCGGGCTGCGCACGACGGTGACGCCGAGCGCGACACCGCTACTGACCGAGGCCGCGGTGGAGAGGTTCAAGGAGTGCGGCGTTTCGCGCATGGCGGTCTCCCTCGACGGTCCGGATGCGGCGGCACATGACGGATTCAGGGGCGTGGCGGGTTCGTTCGAGTGCACGTTGAACGCCCTGCGCGCAGCCCGGCGCGTGGGGCTCGAAACGCAGGTTAACACGACGGTGAGCCGCTTCAGCATGGACAAGCTGGAGCGGATCGCCCGTGTAGTGGAGGATGAAGGCGCGCGGCTGTGGAGCGTGTTCTTCCTGGTGGTGACGGGGCGCGCGCAACTGGAGGATGACTTGACGGCGGAGGAGTACGAACAGGTCTTTGAGTTTCTGTATGAAACAAGCCTGAAGTCTTCGTTTCAGGTCAAGACCACGGAGGCGCAGCATTACCGGCGCTATGTGGCGCAGAGGCGGAAGTCGGCACGCGGACTGCTGCCAATCAACGACGGCAAAGGGTTCATGTTCGTGTCGCACACGGGCGAGATCTTTCCGTCGGGCTTCCTGGAAGTGAGCGCGGGCAACGTGCGTCACGCTTCGCTGGCGGACGCTTACAGAGGATCGAGCCTGTTCCAGGTGCTGCGGAACCCGGATTCGTTCGAGGGCAAGTGCGGCGGGTGTGAATACCGGAACCTGTGCGGCGGTTCGCGGTCGAGGGCTTACGCGTTGACCGGGAATTACGCGGGCTCGGACCCTAGGTGCGTCTACGAGCCACCATCTCTTGAGAGATCGCGGCAAGCTCCGGCGGCGTGAGCTTTTCGCGGCACAGCGAATCGAGAACTTCGTCCTCCTTCGCGATGTGCTTGCGATAATGCGCCACCAGGCGATCAATCACGCCGCGGAAGGGTGCGCCAAAGTCGCCTGCCGCGGCGAGTTGCTTCAGTTCGGTATAGAGTTGGTGAGCGGTTGTGTGATCGTGTTCGAGCCCGGCGACAAAGCTCATCTCGGCGCGCTCGAGCTTGGGGGTGAGGCGCGGAAAAACGCTCTCTTCCTCGTCATCGGTATGGAGCGCGCCACTGGAATCGAGAAAAGCGAAGACGCGCTGGAGCGCCTGGACGGCTTCGTCGCGGCTGGTGTCGATGTGGGCGCCGATGCGCTCGAGCGTGTCGAGCCGCTCCTCGATGCGCCGGTGGCAGGCCTTCAGGTGGTCGAGGGGGCGGGAGAGCGTGTCGCCTTGTTCACCAAACAGGGTCTCGGGGCGGATCATGTCTTTCATGATGCGCGGTGGCGCGATTGGTTGCCGTGACGCGGGTCACGAAAAGGGCATGGCCGCGACGTACGTGTCCTGGAACTCAGGCAGCGCGGCGAGCTCGACGTGTTCGGTCCGTTCTAGTAAATCGGCCAGTATTTGCTGGCGGCGGGAAGGGTTCAGCAGGAGGAAGCGCGCTCCGCGCAGCGCGGCATTCCCGACGGCGTGAATTGGGGACCCGGCGGGCAAGAGTCCGATCCGCCTGGCTGCGCTTTCCTTGACGTAGTTGCCGAAGGCACCGGCGATGTGGAGCGTGCCCCGCGCGTCGAGAAGCTTGAGGCCTGAAGCGACGGCCGCTTTGGCGAGTTGAAGTTGGCGGACGTGGGTCTGGGTCAGGTCACCCGGTATGTGCGAGGAGAAGCGGCCACTGGGCAGAACGTGTCCTGCATCGAGAGCGGCGGCAACAGATTCCACGAGGTGAGTGCCGCGGCGGAACTTGGGGGATTCGAAGGCTGGGCCCGCGGCGGTGGAGGCGCACCGGATACGCCCATTATGCGCGACACAGACTTCGCTGTTGGTGCCCAAGTCCACGAGGGCATCTCCATCCTGGAGAGCGGTGACGGCCAGGCCGGCCACTGTGTCACCACCAACGAATCCGCCGATGCAGGGCAAGACGATGACCTCGTCCACCGGCCAGTCGAGATCCCGGCCGCTGAAGCGCTGCACACCAAGGTGCGGGGAGCGGAATGGAACGGCAGCGAGAGGCTCAACGCTGAGCCCGCAGAACAGGTGATGCATGGCCGTGTTGCCAGCGATGACGGCGGTGTGGGCCGGCCGCCCCAGCAGCGAGCCAAGCTGACGGCGAATGGCCTCGGTGAGTTCGCCGGGATGCTGGAGATCGTAAGCGATGCGGCTCATGATGTCGGCGCCGCGCCGGGTTTGGGGGTTGATGGCGGTGCGGATCTTCAATATCTCCCCAGTGCGGAGATCGATGCGCTGGGCCACGAGCGTCGTGGAGCCGAGATCGATGGCGTAGCCGAGGCCATCCCGCGGCTCGATGGAAGTGATTTGTGTCTCATCGGTCAGCACGGCGGGCGGGGCGGTCCACTGTTCGACCTCGACCGTGACGTCCCTGGTGGTGCGTGCCTGGCACCCGAGTTCCCAGTCGCCGCCGGGCAGACGGAAGCGGCATCCGCCGCAGTGGCCCTCTCCGCCGCAGGGAAACTCCACACCGACCGCGAACAGGCGGTCGGCGAGCGGAGCGCCGGCGGACAGGTGAAGCGTACGACTCAATTGTGGCTCCGGGCGTAATGGGTCAGCGCGAGGAGGTTCTGTTCCGGCGTGCCGCGGGGGATCTCGCAGCCGGCGCCAACGATGAAATTCCGTCCCGCCTCGGTGTGGCACTGGGCGAGGGCCGTCGCGATGGTTTCCGGCGTGCCGTCGTGGACGATGCGCAGCGGGTCCATGTTGCCCAACAGAACCTGATCCGGACCCATGGCGGCGCGCGCCTCATGCACGGGTGACGGGTAGTCGAGGTCGATGAGCGCGGCGCCGGTCGTCCCCATTCCAGCCAGCAGACGGCGCGTGTTGCCGCAGATGTGCAGGCGTGCGGGCACGCCCATTGCCTGGATCTCCGCGATCATTTTCTGCTCACGGGGCTGCACATACTGGCTGTAGAAGCGGGGGCCGATCAAGGATGCCGCCGCGTCGCCGATGCCGATCATGGTGGCCCCGGCCTCGACCTGACGGCGGGCGAAGGCGATTTCCATGGCGATGACGTAATCGAACAGGTCCTCGACGAACGAAGGCTGGTCGTAAAGGTCGAGCATCAGGGTGTTCACGCCGCGCAGATCAGCTGCGAGCGCACACGGGCCTTCCACCCACCCCTCCACCACGAGCTGGCTGCCCACGGCTTCGTGCAGCAGCCGGACGCCTTCCAGGCGGTCCGTCATACGGGGGCCTAGAAAGGTATCTGGCTGGGGCAGGGTGGCGAGGCGGTCCGGCGTGCTCAGCAGGGCGTGCGACTCATTGATGGCGGGGGGTTGATCGTCGAACCACTCCACCGACGCGCCCAGATCAGATGACTCCCGCGCCGGGTCGGAGATCACGGAGACATAATCGAAATCGTATTTCTCCGAGGTCTTGAGTTGGGCCGTGGCCAGGTTGCGCGCGTCCCTGGCGTAGTCGCCGTAGCGGATGCCGGCCGTATCGCCGGCGAACATCATCGTGATGGGTAGCAGCGGGAGGCTATCGGTGGGCTCATGGCGAAGGCGGGCCAGCACGCGTTCCTTACCGGTCATGACTCTGATTTCTCCTGTTCAAGTCCGAGAATCTGGTCGTCGTAGCGGGCGACGAGGCGCGCGCCCGGGGGAACGACGATGAAGTCCTCATCCGGCCAATCGCCGGCGAGCAGTTGATGGAAGATGCGCAGACTGCCCTGGATTTCGGCGAATTCCCAGCCGCGGGCAGCGGCTTCCTCGCGAGCCTGGCCGGCGAACTCCTGATCGGGAGAGAGACCTGTGTGAATGTAAGCCAGCCGCGAGTAGGAATGCTGGTAGCGGTTCAGCTCCTGATACAGATAACGGCCGTTGTCCGCACCGTACTGGGCGATCAACTCCTGGAGCGACGTCCCGGCGCCGGTTTGCAGAGAGACAAGCGGTTCCAACCCCTGCCCCCGCTCCAGCCAGCCAGTGGAGCGGAAGTAGGTGCCGGGGTTATTCGTGAACTCATCCTCGTAGCGTTGCCGGCTACCTAGCAGCAGGGTAATACAGTCATGCGCGCGGGGCACAACGAGCGGGATGGTCCGGGCCGTCAGCCCGTGGAGCCCGTTGCCGCAAAGCGCGTAGCCGAGCAGGATCGCTTCGTATTCACCCGCGGGCACGGCGTCGATGTGACGCTGAAGTTCATCGCGCATGGATGCGCCGGCGCGGTCGTGCAGCCCCTTGCCCAGAAACTCGACGTCGATCCTGTGCGGCGAGCGCGCCAGAGCGTCCGCGAACTCACGGCACAGAATCTCGCAGGCGATTAGCTTGCAGCGCATCGGCGCATTTCCTCGACGAGGGCGCGGATGAAGTCCGGGTTCGTCCCGCAGCAGCCGCCGATGAAGCAGGCGCCCGCATCGAGAAGCGCGGGCAGGTGGGCTGCGAACTCAGCTGGCGGCAGAGTGTAGCGGGCTTCGCCGCCGATGATCTCCGGGAGGCCCGCGTTCGGCTTGATCCAGATTGGCAGTTCACAGGCGTCGCGGAGGCGGGTACTGATAGGCGGGAAGCCGTCGGGGCCCAGGCCGCAATTGGCTCCCACGGCCGCCGCGCTTTCGTCCTGCATCCTGCGGGCGACCTGTTCGGGCGTGGCGCCCATCATGGTGCGGTCCTTGTTCTTGCCGGAATCGAACACGAAGCTGACGATCACCGGCAGTCCGGCGGTGCGCGCGGCGGCAAGGGCCAGCGAGGCTTCTTCGAGGTCGGAGAAGGTCTCGAGCAGCAGCGCGCCGGCGCCGCCCTCGGCGCATGCCCGGGCCTGAAGCGCGTAGGCGGCGGTGATCTGCTCAGGCGTCACTTCGCCGGTCACCAGCATCTTGCCCGAAGGGCCCATGGAGGCGATGACCCTGGCATGCGTGCCTTCCACGGCGCGGCGCGAGATCTCGACTCCGGCGCGGTTGATCGCATCCACCTGTTCCGGCGAGTGGTCCGGGAGACTGATCGGGTTGGCCCGGAAGGTGTTTGTCAAGATGATGCGGCTGCCTGCCTCGACATAGGTCCGCGCAACTTCTTCGACAAGCTCCGGGCGGGTGAGGTTCCAGAGGTCGGGATTCTGCCCCGGCGCCAAGCCGCGCCGCTGGAGTTCGGTGCCCCAGGCGCCATCAGTGATCAGCGGGCCGCGGTGGAGCCATTCGAGCAGCCGGTTCATGAGCGATCCTCCTGGAAGAAGCTCTCGATCTCCTCCAGCGTACGCCCTTTGGTTTCGGGCGTCAGCTTCCAAACGAAGAGCGCGGTGCCGATACACATCACCGCGTAGAGCGTGAAGGCGCCCGAGGGTCCGAGGGCGGAAGATAGACTCAGGTAGGTCATCGTCAGCACCACGCAGGCGCACCACAGCGCCACCGTCGCAACGCCCATGGCCCGGCCCCGGATGCGCGTGGGGAAGATCTCCGACAGCACTACCCACACGCCCGGCCCGAGCCCCACTCCAAACGATGCGACACAGCCCAGCATGCCGGCGATGACGAGCGTCGCGGACGGTTCGTTCTGGCGAAACGCGGCGGCCAATCCCAACAGGCAAACGGCCATGCCCAACGCCGAGGCGATCAGCAGCGCCTTGCGCCCGAGCCGGTCAATCAGGGCAATCGCGGCAATGGTCGCCACAAAATTGATCAGCCCGATCAAAACGCTGGCCCCGATGGCGGCCGTGTCGGACTGCCCGCCCACCTGCTCTTTCAGGATGAGGGCGCCATAGAAAAGGACTGTGTTGACTCCGGACCATTGCTGCATGATTGCGAGGAAGAGGGCGATGCCCAAGGCGCGGCGGAGACCTGGACGAAGGATCTCGCGCAGGGTGCCCGCCTCCTCGAGGATTGCCTGTTGAATCTGGGCCAGTGCCGCTTCAGCCGCGCCCCCGCCGAGGGTGCGGCCGAGGATCCGAAGCGCCTGCCCGGGGTGTCCCTGCGCCACCAGCCAGCGGGGGCTTTCCGGAACAAAGAACAAGGCTCCCAGGAAGGCGGCCGAAGGAATTGCCGCCACGGCGAACATCCAGCGCCAGCTTTCGGAACCCTGAAACGAGAGCGCCCAGTTGATGAAGTACGCCAGCAGAATGCCGGTGACGATAGCCATCTGGTTCAACGACACGAGACGGCCGCGGAGCCGCGCCGGAGAGACTTCCGCGATGTAGAGGGGCGCGATGAGGGAAGCAACGCCGATGGCCACGCCGCCCAGGAACCGTGCCGCGACAAATTCGTTCAGGTTCCTCGGCAGTGCGGCGCCTAGCGCCGAGACCCCGAACAGGAGGGCGCACAGCATCAGCACGCGCCGCCGCCCGAACCGGTCGCTCAGCGCGCCTCCCACGGCGGCGCCCAACACACAGCCGAACAGCAGCGAGGAGGCCGCGATTTCCGTGCCAAATTCAGTCAGCGCCCATTGCTGCCGGAGGAAAACGAGCGCCCCATTGATCACCGCGATGTCGTAGCCGAATAGCAGGCCCGCCGTGGCGGCGACGGTAGCAATCATCCAGGCGTACATCAGGCCCCGGGCTCCGCGTTCATCAGGATCGACAGCTTGCGTTCAATGGCCTTCATGGCGCCGGCGACGTGCAGGACGTCGCATTCTGACCCCGTGATGTGCGCATGGCCGGCGGCGCGCATCCGCGCCACGAGGCTGACCGTGAGCGCGGCAACCTCGGATGCGGGCAGTGCGCTGTCGGAATAGAACCGGCGGGTCGGCAGGTTCCCATAGAGCACCGTGTCCTCCGGGACCAGTCCGGCATCGGCGGCCAGATCGCGGGAACTGCCCAAGCTGAGCACCTCCGGATGCAGATCCTGGCCAAACGCCGCCACCATGTCATTGGTCAGCTCGCCGCAGTTATGGAAGAACAACAGAGCTCCCGCGGCATGGATCTGGTCGCGGAGCGCCCGGTTGGGGGCAAGCACAAAGTGCTCGAACAGCGTTGCTCCGGCGCGCTGCTGGCGCGGGGAAAGGTAAGCAATGGATGCCGACGGCTCGCAGACGATCACGACTTGCGCCCCCGCTTCGAGTTGCGCTCGCACGGACCGCGTCACCGTGGCGATGGCCAGTTGCCGGGCGCGCAGCGCAATGTCGATCGAGACATCCTCATCTTCCTGCATGCCGCGCGCCAGCAGGGCAAGCGGTGTGATGGGATCCGCCAGCAACCGGGTGAGCAGCGAGAATGGGCCGATCGTCATCCCGCAGGGGATCAAGGTCGTGTGATCGCGAATCCAGCGAATAGCCCCGATGGCCGCGGCGTGGGCCGGCAGAAACAGCCGCCGGGGCACGGCCGCGGGAGGGCGTTCGGTGAAGTGGAAACTCTCCGCCTGCTCTTCGGGAATGCCCAGTGCGCTGAGCAGGTCCGCCTTTTCGAGCCGCAGATCCATGAGCGGAATGGCCACGGGGCATTGCCAGCGTCCGGCGGAAAGAGCCACGATGCGGCCGAGCGTGGCGGGATCGCGGCGCGCCTGCTCGGGATCCGGATGCTCATGTAACGTGAGATCAGTGGCAATCGGGAAGCGGAGGCCGCGGCGCGCCAGATTCAGGAACAGGCCGCGGTCCACGGCGCTTACCTCTGAACGAACTGCCGGGCGAGCGCCACCGCGGCGTTTGCCGTTTCGCCGTACCCATCCGCGCCGATCTCCTTGGCGAACTGGGGCGTCACCGGCGCTCCGCCCACAAGCACCTTCACCTGATTCCGGACGCCTGCCTGCTCCAGCGCCTCAATGGTCTTCTTCATCGAAGGCATGGTGACGGTCAGCAAAGCGGAAAGGCAAACGATGCGGGCCCCGCGAGTCTGGATCGCCTCGATGAACTTCTCGGGCGCAACGTCCGCGCCGAGGTCGATCACCTCGAAGCCGCCGCCCTCGAGCATTGAACCCACCAGGTTCTTGCCTATGTCGTGCAGGTCGCCTTTGACCGTGCCAATCACGACGCGCCCCGTGGGCTCGGCTCCGCTCTCAGCCAAAAGCGGACGCAGCAATTCGAGCGACGCCTTCATGGCCCGGGCGGCGAGCAGGAGCTCGGGCACGAAATACTCCTCGGCCTCATACAGGCGCCCGACCTCATCCATCGCGGGCACCATGTGCTGCTGGATGAGGACCACCGGATCGACGCCGGCTTCGAGCGCCTCCTTCGTTACGGATGCCGCCGTCTTGGCGTCGCCGTCGAGAATTGCCTGGTTCAGTTTGTTGAGGTCGGGCATGGTTGTTCAGTTCCGTCCGTTGAATTCGCGCACGGCATCGAGCATCGCCACCACATTGGCGACGGGCGTGCCGGCCTGGATGTTGTGAATCGAGTTGAAGACAAAGCCACCGCCGCGCGAGAAGACCTCGCACCGGCTCAGAACCTGTTCGCGCACCTCGGCGGGCGTTCCGAATGGCAGAGTCTGCTGGGTATCCACTCCGCCGCCCCAGAAGGCGATGAGGTCGCCATAGGTGCGCTTCAGATGTTCAGGGTCCATGCCCGTGGCGGAGCATTGGACCGGGTTTAGGATGTCAAAACCGGCCTCGATAAACGAAGGGATGAAGCGCCCCACACTGCCGCAGGAGTGTTTGAAGCATTTCCAGGCAGTATTGGCATGGACCCAGTCGCACACCCGCCGGTAATGCGGCAGCCAGAGCTCATCAAACGTCGCCTTTGAGCAGAAGGCCGATGTCTGCGTGCCAAAATCAGTCCCGCAGAGAAACACCGCACCCACCTGCGAGCCCACCTTCTCGTGGATACGGGCCAGGTTGGCGATGCCGACTTCACACTGGCGCTCGAACACCGCATGAACATAGTCGCGCCGCGACCGCAGCGAGACGTACCACTCCGTAATGTCACGAATCCCCCGCGGGTCCTTCAGAAAAGTGCCCGGCACCAGCGCGATGTCGCCAAAGGCCGTGCCCCCAAAGCCGGCAATCACATACCGTCCGGTGGCATGCGCGCGCGCCACGTCCGCGGCAATCGCATCCACATCAGCTTCAGCCAGCGGTTTGAATTCCTCGCAGTTGTCCTCGGGATTCAGGTTGTCGGGATCAAAGTGGTTCTGGCGGATGATGGCGTCGAAGAAGTGAAACCCTTTCGGCATCCGGCCCGAGGGCGCAGCGGAGAGGTCGCCTTCGGGATAAATCAACGTGTCCCCGTTCGCATCCACGGTGGTGTTGAACTTCTCCGGAACCAGCACGTCCAAACCGTTGAAGTTCCACGGCTTCCAATTCTCGTTCGGATAACCGAACATCGTCCGCCGCCGGAAAACGCCCTCGGTGTCGATACCCATTGCCACCTTCAGGTCATCCTCCACCCAGCCCAGCATCTGGAGGGGCTCATGGATCTTGACCGGCCGCTTCTCCAGACCATAATGGTCGCGCAGCGCCGCCACCACGGAAACGTGGATGCCCGTGACCGAAGTGGCGCCAAAATCGACCGGCACTGGACCGGAACGTCTCTCAACGGCATCATTCACACGCTGGCGCGGATTGGACATAGCCTGCGATAAGCGTACCGGAAACTCCGGGAAGGGTCAATGCGCGCTGCCGCATCAGCCAGCCTTGGCGGGAAAAGTCCCCGCCGGGCGCGGCGCGATGGGGGTCTCCAGCAGCGTTTGCCACGCCTTCCGGATATCTTCCGGAAAGCCGGGCATGGCCTGGTCGATATAGCCGCGGATCCGCCGCACAATCTCCGGGTTCTCCGGCGCCACATCGCACGATTCATCGGGATCGAGTTCGAGATTGTAAAGCTCCGGCTGTGCCAGCAGCAGGCTCATCCGCCCCGCCGGGGGATTGGCACTGTACATCTCCGCATTGTGGCGGGCCAAGTGGAGTTTCCAGTTGCCCCACCGTGCCGCGTGCAGAGAGCGGCTCATGAAGTAGAGGATGGGGTCGCGTTCGATCGTTGTGCGTTGGCCGGTTAACAGCGGCAGGATGTCGATCCCATCCACCGGTTTGGCGGGCATCGCCGCGCCAGTCAATCCAACCACGGTCGGCGTCAGGTCCAGCGTGGAGACCAGCGCATGGCACACCCGCCCCCGAGGAATCCGCTCCGGCCACCGGACAATGAACGGCACCCGCACACCCCCTTCCCACGTCATGCCCTTGCGTCCCCGCAACCCGCCCGAACTGCCCTGATACCACGGGCCATTATCCGAAGTGAACAGAACGAGCGTGTTCCGGTCCACCTTCTGCCGCCCCAGCGCCGCCATCACCTGCCCGACGCTCCAGTCCAGTTCCTCCACGACATCACCATATATTCCGTGCCGGCTTTTGCCGCGGAACTGCTCCGAGGCAAACAGCGGAATGTGTGGAAATGTGTGGGGGATGTATAGAAAGAACGGACCGCTGGCCGCGTCCTCGATGAACCGGACCGCCTCCTCGGTGTACCGGCGCGTCAGGGTGGTCTGCTCGGCCTCCTCCTCAATCACCTCCGTATTCCGCATCAGCCACGTCGGCTTCATGTCGTTTGAGTACGGAATGCCGAAGTATTGATCGAATCCGCGCGAGGTTGGCAGCCATGGCTTGTGATGCCCCAGGTGCCACTTCCCCACGCACGCCGTGCGGTACCCGCGCACTTTCAGCAGGTCGGCCAACGTCTGCTCGTCCAGATTCATGCCCTGCTCGTCGCGGGGGAAGAACACGTTAGGCACACCACAGCGCGTGGGATAGCGCCCCGTCATCAGTCCCGCCCGGGAGGGCGAACAAACGGGGTTTGCCGTGATGCCGTGAGTAAAGCGCATGCCTTCGGCGGCCAGGCGGTCGATGGCCGGAGTGCGGATGCGTGAGCCCTGACACCCCACGTCTCCATATCCCAGGTCGTCGGCGAAGATCACGACAATATTGGGAGGGCGGCTCGTCTGGGCAGCGAGACCCGCGGCCGGAATCAGGTGGAGAAACTCGCGGCGGCGTAACATGATCGCCCCCGATGCTATCACGCTGGCGGCTCGATCATTTTGTGGGAACACCACCCTGCCCCGCCGCGTATTCACCTACGTACAGCGAGGTTTTGAAAGACTCACCATGGCGACGAACGGACGTAACGGGCGCGGGAAATCACGCAAGTGGATTTGGGGTATTGTGATCGTGGGTTTGCTGGCTGGCGCGGGCGCCGCCGTGCGGGCCGCCCTGAAGCCGAACAATACAATTGACCCCTCCAAGCTGGTCGCGATCGAGAAGGGCGACATCGCCCGTAGCGTTGTGGCCACGGGCAAGATCGAACCGCGCTCCACCGTCGAAGTGAAGTCCAAAGCCAGCGGCATCGTCAAGCAGATCCACGTGGATTACGGTGACATCGTTCGCGCCGGCCAGGTTCTGGTTGAACTCGATAAGGAAGAGTTGCAGGCACGCGTCCGCGAGTTGAAGGCCGCCGTTCAGGCCGCCGAAGCCGCCGAAGCCGCCGCGGTTGCCTCGCTCGAGCGGAATCGCGTGGATGCCGAAGGACCGGATCTGCCGTTTCTGAAGATGTCCTTGGATCGGGCCCAGCAGTTGCACCGCGAGGGGCTGATGGCGAAGTCAGTGGTGGAAGACGCCGAGAAACTCTACCAAATGGCCCTGAACAAACAAATGTCCGCCACCAGCAATCTGGCTGTTGCCCGCGCTGACATTACGCGCGCCAAGGCTCAGGTCGCGCAGGCCAAAGCCATGCTCGAGCGCGCCGAGGAGGATCTCCGCAACGCCACCATCGTCAGTCCCATCGACGGGCTTGTCCTCTCCCGCAACGTCGAGGTCGGCAATGCAGTCAGCTCGATTCTCGTGGTCGGCTCCCAGGCCCAGCCCATCTTCACGCTCGGCGACGTCAGCGATGTGTTCGTCCGCGGTAAGGTCGATCAGGCCGACATCGGCAAGGTCTTTATCGGGCAGATGGCCCGCATCGTGGTGGAGAGCTTCCGCGACCGGAAGTTTGAGGGCAAGGTGTACAAGATCTCCCCCCTGGGCGTCGAGAAGGAAAACGTGACTACCTTTGAGGTCCAGGTCTCCATCGCCAATCCCGGCCGTGAACTGAAAGCGAATATGAGCGCAAACGCCGAAATCATCCTCGAGGAAAAGCCCGGCGTGCTGTTGATCCCCGAAGCGGCCATCATTTATGACAAGCAGCGTAAAGCCTCCGTCGAAGTCCCCGACCCCGCTCAGGAGAAAGGCCGCCGCAAGATCGATGTCCAACTCGGCATCTCGAACGGCGTAAAAACCGAGTTGGTCGCGGGTCTGATCGAAGGGCAGAAGGTCATCCTGCAATAAACTCTGATTGACTGCATGACCTTTCGCGACCTGCTGCGCGACACCCTTCAGACCCTGCTGGCCCACCGCCTGCGCACCGGCCTGACCATGTTCGGTCTCGCCTGGGGCGTGGTCTCGATCACCCTGATGACCGCAGCCGGCGACGGCCTCCGCGAAGGCCAGACGCGCATGCAAAAGCAGTTCGGCGAGAACCTGCTGCTCGTCTTTCCTGGCCGCACCTCGATGCAGGCGGGGGGCGAACGCGCCGGCCGCCCGGTCCGCTGGACCATCTATGACCACGAGTGGATCGCGCCCGACTGTCCCTCCTGCGAATACATCCTTCCTGAACTGACCCGCGGCGCCGTGGCCATTCGCAGCGACTACAATTCGGCCTCGCTCCTCGTCAGCGGATCCCATCCGCCCTACCAGCAACTCCGGCACCTGCCCGCCGCCGAGGGCCGCTTCTTCTCCTGGCAGGACGAGCGCGACGCCCGCCGCGTCGCGTTTCTCGGCAGCGAGGCCCGGCGGCAGTTGTTTGCCGCCCGCGAGGCTGTCGGCCAGGAGATCTCCGTCGCCGGCCGCCCCTACCTGGTCATCGGTGTCATGGAGGACAAGGAGCAGGATTCCAGCTACGACGGCCGCGACGTGAACAAGATTTTCATCCCCTTCTCGGCCATGACACGCGATCTGCCACAGCCCCCTCCGCTTCCCCCTCAGACCATCGACCAGTTGATCGTCAAGGCCAGATCACTCGATCTGCACGAAGCCTGCATGGGCGAGGTCCGGCGCGCGCTCGCGCGGCTCCATCGCTTCGACCCCGCCGACGAGGACGCTGCCAACATCTGGGACACCGTCCGCCAGGCCCGCGCCTTTGAAACCCTCGCCAACGGTATGAAGTACTTCCTCGGCGCCATGGGCGTCGTCACTCTTCTGCTGGGCGGCATCGGCACGATGAACGTGATGCTGGTGGCCGTCCGCGAGCGCACGCGCGAAATCGGGCTGCGGAAGGCGCTGGGCGCCACCTCCCGCGGCATCCTCACCATGTTCTTCCTCGAGACCCTCATCATCGTCCTGTTCAGCGGAGGCGCGGGTCTAGCCTTCGCTCATGCCGTTTGCACCGCCGTCAACACCCTGCCGATGCCTCCCTACTTCGCCGGTCTCTGGGCCACCTGGGAGGTCGGCGTGTTCTGCATCGTTCTGCTGGGCCTCGTCGCCATCGGCGCGGCGCTCTACCCGGCATCCCGCGCCGCCTCCATCGATCCCGTCGAGGCTCTGCGCTTCGAGGCCGGCGGCTGAGGCATGTTGAAGGAAGTCCTCATCCAGGCTTGGGACGCGCTCCGCCGCAACCCCACTCGCAGCCTGCTCACCATGCTCGGCATCGTTTGGGGCATCGCTGCCGTCACCCTGCTGCTCAGCTACGGCACGGAGTTCCGCGGCCTCATGGTCCAGACCTTCGAGAACTTCTCGAAGTCCGCCACCGTCATGTTCCCTGGCCAAACCAGCCTCCAGGCCGGCGGCGAACGCGCTGGCAAACGAATCCGTTTTGAGTTGGCCGACCTAGAAGCCGCTGAGCGTGAATCGCCCCTCATCCGCCGGGTCTGCCCCGAAACCATCCGCCGCGTCCCCATGAACGCGGGCGAGCGTTACATCAGCGCCAACGCCCGCGGCGTCTGCGTCGAATACGGCGAGATCCGCTCCCAGATCCCGCTCGAAGGCCGCTGGCTCTCGCCCGAGGACGATTCGGAACGCCGCCGCGTCGTCTTCCTCGGCGACTGGCTCAAACGCAAACTCTTCGGCGCCCGGCCCGCGATCGGCGAAACCGTCACCATTCGCGGCGTACGCTTCCTTGTCATCGGCGTCATGGACGCCAAGCTGCAGTTCGGTAATTACTTCGGCCCCGACGACCGCTCCGCCTTCATCCCCTACTCCACCGCCGGCGAACTCTGGAGCACTCGCTACGCCAGCGCCGCCGTCGTCCAGCCCATCGCCCCCGTCTTCGAGGTCAAGGCCGAGCAACAGTTCCGCGCCGTTCTCGCCCGCCGCCAGGGCTTCCAACCGGCTGACCCCCGCGCCATCAATGGCTTCGGCACCTCCAACCTGCGCCCCATCATCGACGGTCTCACCATCGGACTTCAGATCCTGCTGCTATTCATCGGCGCCCTCACGCTCGCCATCGGCGGCATCGGCCTGATGAACATCCTGCTGGTCTCCGTCAATGAGCGCACGCGCGAAATCGGACTCCGCCGCGCTCTGGGTGCCCGCCGCCGCCACGTTCTGCTCCAATTCCTCGCCGAAGCGCTCGCCCTCACGCTCGCCGGCGGCATACTCGGCATCGCCCTCAGCTACACCGTCGTCTGGCTCATGCCGCCTCTGCCCATGCTCGGCGCCATGTTCGAGGACCCCTCCGGTAAAGGCGATCTCATCCTCCGCATCAAACCCGTCACGGTGCTCACTTCCGCCATCGTCCTCATCCTCGTCGGACTCGTCAGCGGACTCGCGCCCGCCCTCCGCGCCGCCCGCCTCGACCCTGCCGAAGCGCTCCGCACCGAGTAGCCCCGGATGATAGAATCCACCGCAGAAACCATGCTGCGCCGTACTTTCTTGCCCTTGCCCCTCGCGGGCCTCGTCCTCGGACAGGCTCCGCGCCCGCAGGCCCGCATCAAAATCGACCCCGAACGCACCATCGGCGAAGTCCATCCCCATGTCTTCGGCAACTTCGCCGAGCACCTCGGACGCTGCATCTACGGCGGAATGTTCGAGGAAGGTAGCCCGCTCGCCGACGCGAACGGCTTCCGCAAGGATGTCCTCGACGCCGCCCGCCAGCTCGGTGTGACCATCCTGCGGTGGCCCGGCGGCAACTTCGTCTCCGGATACAACTGGAAGGACGGCATCGGCCCGCGCAACGAGCGTCCCGTGCGCCCCGAACACGCCTGGGGCGCGCTCGAATCCAACCGCTTCGGCACCGACGAGTTCCTCCGCTACTGCGAAGTCGGCGGTTTCGAACCCTACATCTGCATCAACGCCGGCCTCGGCTCCATCAACGAGGCCCGCGAATGGGTCGAATACTGCAACGAAGGCCGCGACACGTATTGGGCCCGCCAGCGCCGCAAGAACGGCCGCGAAAAGCCCTGGGGCGTGAAGTACTGGGGCCTCGGCAATGAGATCGACGGTCCCTGGCAACTTGGCCACAAGAACGCCGAAGACTACAACAAGTTCGCCCTCGAAGCCGCCAAAGCGATGAAGCGCACCGACGGCTCCATCCGCCTCATCGCCTCCGGCTCCTCCCACTTCGGCGGCGATTGGGTCGGCTGGAACCGTGTCACCCTCGAAACCCTCCGCAACGACATCGATTACATCTCGCTCCACACCTACATCGGAAACCGCGACAACAATTTCGAACGCTTCCTCGCCGCCCAGGCCGATATCGACGAGCGCATCGAGGTCTGCGCCGGCCAGATCCGCGCCGTCCAGTCCCGCATGCCCAACCCGCGGCCCATCCACGTCGCCTTCGACGAATGGAACGTCTGGTACCGCGCTCGCGGCAGCAGCGAACACGCCACCGGCGCCACCGCCCTCGAAGAGAAGTACAACTACGAGGACGCCCTCGCCGTGGGCATGTTTTTCAACTCCTTCATCCGCCACGCCGGTGTCGTCAAGATGGCGAACCTCGCCCAGCTCGTCAACGTCATCGCGCCCATCTTCACCAATCCCCAGGGCCTCTACCTGCAAACCATCTTCTTCCCCATCGCCGAATACGCGAAGCAGAAGAACACGATCGCCCTCGACGCCCTGGTCGAGTCCCCCACCTACGACACCAACCGCCGCAAGGGCCTCAAGTACCTCGACGTCTCCGTCACCCACCACCCCGCCTCGAAGACCATCAACCTGAACGTCCTCAACCGCAGCGAGCGCCAGGACATCGAGGCGCGCATCGACTTCGTGGACGCCCGACCCGCCGGTCCCATCGACGTCTGGGAACTCAACCACTCCGACCTCAAGACCGCCCACACCTTCGGCGACGACCGCAAAGCCCGCCCCACCACGCGCACCATTCAGGCCAAGCCCGAACTGCGCCACACCTTCCCGAAACACTCGCTCACCATTCTGAAGGTGAAGCTCGCCTGACCATGCTCCTTGCTCTCGCCGCGCTGTTGCTCCTCCAGTCCGATGAGTACCGGCGCGGCGTCGAGGCCTTCGAACAGGGCCGCCACGAGGAGGCCATCACCCTGCTCACCCAGGCCTCGAAGCACAACCCCCGCGACGCCCAGGCCTGGAAGGTGCTCGGCGTCGTCCACGCCGCCCGCGGCGACTACCGCGAAGCCGAAGCCCCCTTCGCCGAAGCCTGCCGCCTCGACCCCCGCCTCTCCGACGCCTGCTACTACCAAGGCCGCGCCCTCTATATGCTCAACCGTTTCGAGGCCGCCCTCGCTCCCCTCGAACGCGCCCTGCGCGTCGATCCCGTCCGCGGCCGCGCCGAAACCGCCATCGCCGAATCCCTCGAAGCCCTCGGCCGCGCCGCCGAGGCCGAGAAACGCTTCCTCGCCGCCATCGCCCGCCGCGATTCCGCCGCCGAACGAGCCCGCACCGCCTATGCCCGCTTCCTCATTCGCGCCGGCCGCACCGAGGACGCCCTCGCCCCCCTCCGCGAAGCCCTCACCGGCAACCCGGATTCCGCCGAAGCCCACTTCCAGATGGGCCGCGCCCTTCAGCAGTTGGACCGTCTCCACGTTGCCCTGCCCCACCTCGAACGCGCCGCCGCCCTCGATTCGCAGCGCGCCCCCATCCGCCTCCTCCTCGCCCGCGTATATCGCCGCCTTGGCCGCCCCGCCGATGCCGAACGCGAGGAAACAGCCGCCCGCTCCCTTCAGGGCTCCTTCACCAGCATCCGCTGATTCGCCTCCACTCCCTCCAGCACCTGCACTTGCCCGCTCGGCCACCGGATCTCGATCCGCTCCGCCACCTTTGCCTCGCCCAGCCCGAAATGCACCGCCTTCTGCGACGCAGAGGCATACCCCACACTCGTCGTCACGTGGTTGTGCTGCGTGCGCCCCCCGGCGGTCAGCCGGATTTGCGCACCAATCGCATCCCGGTTCGACTTGCTCCCCACCAGTTCCAGCGTCAGCCAGTTCCGTCCCTCCCCCATCACGTTCCGCAGCATCAGCGGCGGCTCGTTCAGTCGCGTCACCACCACATCCACGCGGCCGTCGCCATCCAGGTCCCCGAACGCCGCCCCGCGGTGCAGCGCCGGCGCCCCCACGTCGTGCCCCACGAACGTCCCATCCCCCGCATTCAGGAACAGCAGATTCGGCAGTTTCGACTTCCGCGAGCTGAACACCTCCGTGTTGTCGTTCACATCGCCGTTGGCCACGAACAGGTCCGCCCGCCCGTCGTTGTCGAAATCATAAATCCCGTTCGACCACCCCGAGTACGCCAGTGTCTGTGCCGCCAGCTTCGACGGGTACGTCACATCCTTAAACAGAGCCTTGCCCAGGTTCAGAAACAGCGGAAACGTCTCGTTCGCCAGAGCGGTCACGAACAGGTCCGGACGCCCGTCCCCATCCACATCCCGGAAATCCACCCCCATCGACGACAGCGCCAGCCCGTCCTCGTTCAGCGACACCCCCGCCTGCAAACCGATCTCTTCAAACGTCCCATCCCCCCGGTTCCGGAACAGAAAATCCGGCGTCGTGTCGTTCGTCACAAACACATCCAGCCGCCCATCCCCGTCCACATCGGCGAACGCCACGCCCATCCCCTTGCCCAAATGCCGCGCAATCCCCGCCGCTTCGCTCACGTCCTTGAACGTCCCGTCCCCCTGATTCCGGTACAGCGTATTCGGTAGCGGATTGTAGTACTGGGGGTGGCAATACGTGCGATATCCGGCCTGCCGGTCGCCGCAATACGGTTCTGTTTTGGGGTCCCATTTCACATAATTCACGATAAACAGATCCAATAGACCGTCCCCGTCATAGTCAAACCAGCCCGCCGCGATTGACCACGGCGAAGCCCCAATTCCCGCCTTAGCTGTGACGTTCTCGAATGTCCCATCCCCCCGGTTCCGGTACAGCGTATTCCCATGCACGCCAGTCACAAACAGGTCCGGACGCCCATCATTGTCGTAGTCGCCCACCGCTACTCCCATTTCGTAACCAGTTCCACTAACTCCCGCTTTATCAGTTACATCCTCCCACTTCCACCCGCCCAGATTCCGGTACAGCCGGTTGCTCCACCCCGCCCCGTCCTTCCGCAATGAAGGCTGCGGCGCGCCGTTCGTGAAATACACGTCCAGCCGCCCGTCCCCATCAAAATCGAACACCGCCACTCCGCCCGGCATCGTCTCGATCTGGTGCCGCTCCGGAGTCGCTGCGTTCCGCAACACCATCCCCGTTGGCGGCATCTGCGGCTGAAAAAACGAAATCTGTGCCAATAAAATGAAAAGAAAAAATTCCATTGAACCTCCCCCTGAATTGTGATAGAGTTCCATCCCAGCACGGGTTAGTCTCTGGCCCGTCTTGTCTATCTGCGAATGCCAAAACCCACGGGGGTATTAATTCTGTGAACCAACGCTTGTTTCACTTCCTGACGGCCTTATGTCTGGCCGCCTCTCTTGGCTTCGCGCAGGATTTCCGCGCCACCATCTCCGGCCGGGTCTTTGACTCGTCCGGCGGCGCGATTCCTGGCGCGCGAGTCCAGGTCGTCAATGTTGCCAACAACGAGTCCTCGTCAGCCACTGCCGACGCCAGCGGAGCCTACTCGATTCCCTTCCTCCGTCCCGGCACCTACCGCATGACTGTCTCCTCAGAGGGCTTTAAGCAGTTCATCCGCGAGAATATCATTCTCGAAGTCGGCCGCGTGGTTGGTATTGACATCACCATGGAAGTCGGCGCCGTGACCGAAAACATCACCGTCACCGCCGAATCCGCGCTGCTCGAAACCCAAACCGCTTCGCGTGTCGGCGTGATTAACCAGCAGCAGGTGCAGTCACTGCCGCTCAACTCGCGCAACCCCTTCATGCTCGGCGCGATGATGTCCGGCGTCACCTTCCGCGGCGCCGCCATCTGGCAGCGGCCCTTCGACAACGGCGCCATCGCCGAGTGGTCCGTCAACGGCGGACGCCAGTCCAACAACGAATTCCTCATGGACGGCGCCCCCAACAACGCGCAAATGGGCAACAACAATATCGCCTATGTCCCCATCGTGGACGCCGTGCAGGAGTTCTCTATTCAGCAGAACTCCTACGACGCGCAGTACGGCAAAACGGGCGGCGGCGTCTTCAACGTCGTGCTCAAGTCCGGCACCCAGGACTTCCACTTCACTGCCTGGGAATTCATGCGCCGCCGCTGGATGGACGCCAACACCTTCGTCAACAACGCCGTCGGCACTCCGCGTCCCGACCACACCCTCGACCAGTACGGCTTCCAGTTCGATGGGCCCATCTACCTGCCCAAACTGCTCAAGAAGGACGGCCCGGTCAAGCTCTTCTACCTCGGCAGCTTCGAAAACTACTACGAAAAGTGGCCCCAGTTCCTGCGCAATTCCTACCCGCAACCAGAAATGCGCACCGGCGACTTCAGCCGCCTCACGGACGACCAGGGCCGCCCGGTCACCATCTACGACCCGATGAATTTCACCCTCAATGCCGCGGGTGACCCCATCCGGTCGCCCTTCGCCGGCAACATCATCCCGCAGAGCCGCCACCATCCGGTAGCGCGCGCGGTGACGCAGTTCATGCCGCTCCCCAACGCCACCACGCCGGGCGTGCGGTATTCCGCACAGAACCTCCTCAACCCCGAGTACGCGGCTGAGGACAAGTTCTATAACCTGATCCTCAAGTTCGACTGGAATTTCGGCGACAAGCATCGCAGCTTCATCCGCCACGCTTCCAACGACCGAACGGAAGACCGGTGCGTCAACGGCATCTGCTCCGGCCCCGGCATGGACGGCCAGCAGCCCTTCCAGCGCATCAACGACGCCTACGTGATCGACTGGATCTCCACCATCAGCCCCACCACAGTCTTCAACATCCGCGCTTCCGCCAACCGGTTTATCGAGAAAGGCTTCGGCCGCGGCAACGAGGACTTCGACCTCACCTCGCTCGGCCTGCCCGCCTCCACCATCAACCAGCTTCCCACGCCGCGGTACTTCGGCCGTTGGGAGATCGGTGGCTATTCCTCCATGGGCCGCTATCAGAGCATCAACATCACGAACACCTATTCGCTGATGTCGAACATCACCAAAATCGCCGGCCGCCACACCATGAAGATGGGTATCGACATCCGCCGCACCCATTTCATCCAGCAGAACACCGGCAACATCCTCCAGTTCAACGCGAACGCTGGCTTCACTCAGCGCATCTTCAACCAGGGCGAGCCCACCGCCGGTGACGGCTATGCCAGCTTCCTGCTCGGTTACCTGAGCGGCGGATCTTCGAACTACCCGCTCTACCCCTTTAACCAGGACTGGTACATCGCCCCCTACTTCCAGGACGACTGGAAGGTCACTCGCAAGCTCACCATCAACTTCGGCTTGCGTTGGGATCTCAACCTGCCGCCCACCGAGAAGTACAACCGCATGAACCGCGGCTTCAACCCCAACGCAGCCGCTCCGTTCGCGAATCAAATCCCGGCCAACATGGTCGCCATGTATCCTAATCTCGCGAACCTGCGCGGCGGTCTGGAGTTTGCCGGTGTCAACGGCAATCCGGCCTCCGTGTACCTCCGCGACAACAACAACTTCCAGCCCCGCATCGGCGCCGCGTACGCCCTCTCGGACAAGCTCGTCATGCGCGGCGGCTATGGCCTGTATTTCATGAACCCGAACAACAACTTCCTCCAGTTCGCCGGGTTCAGTGAAAACACCCCGATCGTGGCCAGCCTCGATGGCAACCGCACGCCCGTCGATCCCAACGGTCTGCTCGGCAACCCATTCCCCGCGGGCATCAATGTGCCCCCCGGCGCGAGCCTCGGCTACAACACCTTCGTTGGCAGGAACCAGTCCTGGTTTGATGAGAACTTCGTGGTCCCCTACGTCCACCAGTTTTCCTTCGGCTTCCAGTACCTGCTCAACCGGACCTCCACCTTGGACGTTAGCTACGTCGGCAGCCGCACCGTGGGCGCCAACGACGAGCGGGCCTATAACCTCCCCTCGCTCCAGTTCCGCCAGCAGTGCAACCTGCTCGAAGGCGGCAGCCCCATCTTCTGCGACCAGCAGATCGCCAACCCCTTCCGCGGTATCGAAGCCTTCCGCGGCACCACCGCCTTTACGGCCACGCAGCAGTCACGCTACCAGTTGAACCGCGCCTTCCCCCACTTCAACGGCGACATGACTCAGCTTGGCCTGAACACCTCCAACATCTGGTACAACTCGCTCCAGATCAACTACAACCAGCGCATCACCGGCGACATCATGCTGATGGGCAACTACACCTTCTCGAAGATGATCGAGCAGTGGGGCTACAACGATCCATTCGTTGGCGTCCAGCAGCGTGGCCTCTACTTCAACGACACTCCGCACGTCTTCAAGGTGTCCGGCGTCTATGACCTTCCCTTCGGCAAAGGCAAGCGGTTCGGCTCCGGTGTCCGCGGCGTTGCCGAGAAGTTCGTCTCCGGTTGGCAGATCAATGGCTACTGGAACTACCGTTCCGGCGAACCCAACGATCTCCCCGGCAACGTGCTCCAACTCCGCGACCCGCAGACCACTCTCGGCTGGGACGGCAACACCGATTGGAAAGCCCACCAGATCCGCGGCTGGAGCCCCTGCGTCGTGCGCCAGTTCAACGACGGCTCGCTCGTGCCCACCGCCACCGCCCTTGCGGCCGGCTGCGGCAACGACATCAGCCAGTACGTCTGGCTCTGGACCGCCGGTTATGCCCCCCGCATGACCCCGTTCCGCAGCGGCCAGATCCGCAAGCAAACGTTCAACAACGTCGATATGTCGATCCTCAAGAACACCATGATCGGTGAGCGCGCCCGCATCGAGTTCGGCGTCGAGGCTTTCAATGCCTTCAACCGCAACTTCTTCGGCCGCAACAACGGCTTCATCACCGATCCCAACAGCCCGAACTTTGGCACGGTCTTCCCGTCCCAGGCTTCGAACCAGAACATCTACCCCCGCCAGGTCCAGCTCCGCTTCAAGTTCTACTGGTAAAGCGAGAGCCCGAACCTTCGGGTTAGATAACCGGCCGTCCGGCGCTACTTCAGGCGCCGGACGGCCTCTTCATTTTCCTTGACCCGGTAAATCGCCCGCGCCTCCAAATCCCTGAACACCTGCCGCGCCCCGGATGGCCACCGCACCTCCAGCTCCTCCACCCGCCCCGCCTTGCCCAGCCCGAAATGCAGCCGGTACGGCTCCGTTGCCCCAAAACCCACGCTCCCCTTCATCTCCCGGTGCACCAGCAGCCCGCCAGCCTTTACCGTCACCTGCGCCCCCACCCCAAACCGGTTCGACTTCACTCCCTCCAACTCCACCTGCACCCACGCGTTCCGCGAACCGCGCACATTCCGGTAAAACGCGTTCCGCGCATGATCCCCCTGGTAATGCCCGCCCAACTGCGCGTACAGATCCAGGTCTCCGTCCTCATCGAAATCGACAAACGCCACCCCGTGCCCCTTGTTGCCCGGACGCGCGAACGCGGTCAGTGCCGTCAGATCCGAAAACGTCCCGTCGCCATTGTTGCGGTACACCCGGTTCGGCTCCAGCCGCGTCAACTGTGGATCGCCCGTCCCAAAGTAGATATCGGTAAACCCGTCGTTGTCCAGGTCCGCCACGCCCGCGCCCATCACGCCCATCGGCGCATCCAACCCCGCGGCCAGCGTCACGTCCGCGAACGTCCCGTTGCCGTTGTTCTTGAACAACCGCGACGCATCCGCGTGCACCCGTTTCAGGCCGCCCTCCTTCAACCCCTCCACCACCGCCTCCCACGCCGCCAGGCTCGTCGTCAGCACGTCCGGCCAACCGTCGTTGTTGTAGTCGAAGAAGAAGCACACGAATCCGTTGTGCGGCGGCTGCACCACGCCCGCCTTGCGCGACACCTCCGTGAACTTCCACTTGCCCTCGTTCCGGTACAGCCGGTTCGGCGCCGCGTCCAGCCCGTTGATCAGGATGTCCAGGTCGCCGTCGCGGTCATAGTCGCCCAGCGCGATCCCGATCGCCCCATGGGTCGGCGGCTCATCGATCCCCGCCGCCACGGTCACATTCGTGAACGTCCCGTTCCCGTTGTTGCGATAGACCTGCGGCGTCGACCCGTCCTTCAGCACCCCGTTCGCCACCACCAGGTCCAGATACCCGTCGTTATCCAGATCGCCCCACAGCGAGATAAACCCCGAGCCCCCATCGCCCGCCCCACTCTTCTCCGTCACGTCCTCGAACTTGCCCTGCACATTCCGGAACAGCCGGTTCTTCATCGGACCGCTCCAGCCGTTCAGCGACACGTACAAATCCAGCCACCCGTCGTTGTCATAATCAATCAGGTTCAGGCTGTAGCCCGACGGAACTTGCCCGAGCCCCACCTCCCCGGTCACCTCCTTGAACCGCCCACCCTCGTTCCGGTACACCGCGATAAACGTCCCCGACCCGCAGAGCATCACGTCCAGGTCGCCGTCGTTATCGATGTCCCCAAACGCCACCGTCCCATTGCCGTCAAACCGGTCCAGCCCCAGTTCCGGCGCCATATCCTTGAACTCCCACTCCAGCCCCGCCTTCGACGGCGCCTTCGCCGCCGGAAACAGAAACTGCCCCGGCAACTGCGGAGCGGCCGCGCCCAACTGATCCATCGCCACCTTCAGCATCCACTGATCCACGCTGTTGTTATGCACCTGCAGCGCCTCATAGAACGAACGCGCCGCGTCGTTAAACTCCCCAATCCGGTAGTAACTCGCTCCCAGTTCCCGCAACACCTCCAGACGCTGCGACGGCGTCGTGGCCCGCTTCAGCGCCTGCTGAAAATAAGGCACGGATTCCGCGAAATTGCCCCGCCGCGCCAGCGTCTTGCCCATCAGAAACAGCGCCGCCCCCTCCTCGTTGCTGAACGGCATCGCCCCCTCGATCACCCGCAGCAGCAGATCGTGCGACCGGTCCAGCCCTAGTTGCGGATCATGCGGCACCCGCTGCTGGCTGTCCTCCGTGAACCGCACCTCGCCCGTCATCCACTCCGTCAGCGTCAGCAGAAACTCATTCGCATACGGCTGCAGCTTCACCACCCGCGCCGCCAACTCATACGCCAGGTTCGGATCATAGTGCAGCAACTCCGCCCGCGCATGGATTACGCTCTTCGCCCGCAGCGCATACACATGATCCGGATTCCGGTTCAGCGCCGCTGCCAGCGCCTCCAGCGCCAGGCTCAGCGACACCCGCTTTTTCACCGGATCTCCGCCCCCCTCGAAGAAATCCGTCAGATGCGTCCGCGCCAGTTGATACCACCCCTCCGCGTCGCCCGGATTCTCCTTCAAATGCCGGTTCAGAAACGTCCGCGCCTCGCTGGTCTTGCCCTCGCGGATCAGCGTCGTCGCCCGCGTCAGCGCATGCTCCGCCTTCGGCAGTGGCGGACCCGGCGGCGCCTGCATCAGCAGCAACAAAACCGGCGCCAGGCTAAACAGGCTTCTTCCCGTAATGCAGCACCTCCACGCCCTCCATCGTCACCAGCCCGCTGCCCCCGCTCTCCGCAAACAGCTTTTCCAGCTCCGGCAGAAAGTCCTGGATCTTGTCCACCCGGTCCACGATCTCCACAATGAACGACAGATCCTCACTCAGCCTCAGCAGCTTCGCCGTGTGCAGCCGCGACGATTGCCCAAACCCCATCGGTCCCCTCAGGACCGTCGCCCCCGCCAAATGCGCCTCCCGCGCCTTCAGCACAATCGCCTCATACAGCGGGTGCGACCCATGCCGGTCCCCCTCACCCACGAATATCCGCAGCAGCGTCGCCTTCAGTGGAGCCTGCATGCTACCTCTCTATCGCTCATTCAGCCGCGCCGCAAGGGTGTGCCCCAGCCATACCCCCGCCAGACACAACGCCACCGACCACAACACATTCATCGACGCCTGCATCCACTGCCGGTCCTGCACCAGCCGCAGCGTCTCGATGCTGAAGGTCGAAAACGTCGTGAAACCCCCGCAAAAACCCGCCATCACCAGCACCCGCATCTCCGGGCTCACCAGCACCCGCCCCTCCGCGCCCGTCAGCGTCGCGAAAAACCCGATCACCGCCGAACCCGCCACGTTCACAAACAGCGTCCCCCAAGGGAAAAGCTCCGCCCCCATGCGTGCCGCCGCGCCGTAGCACCAATACCGGAGTACGCCACCCAGGGCCGCTCCCAGGGCCACCCACAAGTAAGTCAAGCCCGGTTATCCTTTCTAAATGATTATGCCAAAGGCCCTGGTCTGCGCCTTTCTGCTCGCCGCCACCGCAACCGCCCAGCCCACTATCGAAGACCTCCTCGAAACCAAGACCCTCGCCGCCCTCGAAGCCTTCGACCGCAACTTCGACGGCGCCATCGGCCTCGCCGCCATCGACCTCACCACCGGCCGCGCCTTCTCCTACCACGGCCACACCGTCTTCGCCCAGGCCAGCTCCATCAAAATCCCCATCCTCATGCGCGCCTTCCAGGCCGCCGCCGAAGGCCGCTTCTCTCTCGACGACCAGCTCACCCTCACCGCGAAAGACACCGTCGGCGGCAGCGGCCAGCTCCAGCGCCAGCTCACCGAAGGCCCCGTCACCCTCACCGTCCACGACCTGCTCACCGCCATGATCCGCGACAGCGACAACGTCGCCACCAACCGCATCATCGCGCTCGTCGAAATGGCCTCCGTCAACCGCATGCTCGACGAACTCGGCTTCCTCAACACCCGCCTCCGCCGCATCATGATCGACCCCGGCGCCGCCCAGCGCAACCTCGAAAACGTCTCCACCCCGCTCGAAATGGCCCGCCTCGTCCGCCTCCTCCACAACGGCACATTCCTCAGCCCCCGCGCCTCCGGGGACATGCTCGCCATCATGACCCTCGTCGATGCCGAAATGCGCAAGGCCATCCCTGACGACATCCGCGTCGCCTCCAAACCCGGCGGCGTCCCCGGCGTCCACTGCGAAACCGGCATCGTCTATCTCCGCCACCGCCCCTTCGCCCTCAGCGTCATGAGCGCCGCCGTCGCTCCCACCGCGGGCAACCCCGTCGGCCCCCTCACCGCCATCGTCCTCCGCCACTTCCAGCGCCTCGCCTCCATCAACGACGCCGGTCATCGCGTCCGCTGAACCCCGGACGCTACACTGAAGAACATGGAACTCAAAGGCAAGAAAATCGCGATCCTCGTGGATCAGCTCTACCAGGAAATGGAAGTCTGGTACCCCTACTACCGCTTCCAGGAAGCCGGCGCCGAAGTCCACTGCATCGGCGCGAAAAAAGGCGAAACCTACAAGAGCAAACTCGGCTACCCCGTCACCGCCGACCTCAGCTACGACGAAGTCACCGCCGATATGTACGACGGCGTCGTCTGCCCCGGCGGCTTCGCGCCCGACTACATCCGCCGCCACCCCAGGGCCAACCAGTTCATCGCCGGTGTCAACAACCTGGGCAAGCTCGTCTGCGGCATCTGCCACGGCCTGTGGTGCTGCGTCTCCGCTGACGTCCTCCGCGGCCGCCGCGTCACCAGCTTCTTCGCCATCAAGGACGACGTCGTCAACGCCGGCGGCCTCTGGGAAGACAGCGAAGTCGTCGTCGACGGCAACCTCGTCAGCTCCCGCAAACCCGCCGACCTGCCCGCCTTCATGAAGGCCTGCATCGCCGTTGTAGCCGCCCAGAAGTAGGACCCCGCCCCGGTGCCCGACGCCCCCGCCATCGTCGTCAGCGGCCTGCGCAAATCCTACGGCGCTTTCGAAGCCCTCAAGGGCATCGACTTCGAAGTCGCCCAGGGCGAAGTGTTCGGCCTGCTCGGCCCCAATGGCGCAGGCAAAACCACCACCGTCGAAATCCTCGAAGGCCTCCGCCCCCGCACCTCCGGAGAGGTCCGCGTCCTCGGCTTCGACCCCGCCCACGAAACCGCCGCCGTCAAGGACCGCATCGGCGTCAGCCTCCAGGCCACCAACCTCCCCGAGAAAATCCGCGTCCTCGAAGCCGCCGAACTCTTCGCCGCCTTCTACACCCGCCAAACCAGCATCGAAACCCTCCTCAAACGCCTCCAGCTCTGGGACAAGCGCGCCGCCTTTTACTCCACTCTCTCCGGCGGCCAGAAACAGCGCCTCGCCCTCGCCCTCGCCATGGTGAACGACCCCCAGATCCTCTTCCTCGACGAACCCACCACCGGCCTCGACCCCCAGGTCCGCCTCGAGATCCACACCCTCATCGAGGAACTCCGCGACCAGCGCCGCACCATCCTCCTCACCACCCACTACATCGAGGAAGCCGAACGCCTCTGCCACCGCGTCGCCATCGTCGACGAAGGCTGCATCATCGCCATCGGCACCCCCCGCGAACTCCAGCAGCGCATCCTCGGCCACACCCGCGTCGAAATCGAATGCGCTTCGCCCTTGCCCGCCACACCCCCCAACGGCTGGTCCGCCGAGTTCCCGCTCGTCTTCAGTGACGATCGCCGCCAGCTCTCCGTCGCCCATCCCAAACCCGCCCAGGCCGTCCTCGAACTCGTCAAATGGGTCGATGCCTGCGGCGCCGGTCTCGACGACCTCCACATCCGCCGTCCCACCCTCGAGGACGTCTTCATTCAACTCACGGGGAAGAAGCTGCGTGATTAACCTCCGCGCCTACACCGCCTACACCCACAGCACCCTGCTGCTGACCATGCGCGATCGCGCCGTCCTCTTTTTCTCCTACCTCTTCCCGCTCATCTTCTTCATCGCTTTCGGCGAGGGCCTCGGCGCGGCCCAGGGCGCTGGCGCCGCCACCCAGGTCATCGTCATGGTCCTTGTCCTCGGCGTCCTCGGCAATGGCTTCTTCGGCGGCGGCATGCGCGCCACCCTTGAGCGCGAGACCGGCATTCTCCGCCGCTTCAAGGTCGCCCCCATCTCGCCCGCCCCCATCCTCGTCGCCTCCATCGCCACCGGTTGGGTCATCTACCTCCCCGCTGTCTTCCTCTTCTTCGCCATCGCCCGCTGGCGCTATGCCCTGCCCTTCCCCGAAAACTGGTTCTCCCTGCTTGCCTTCCTCTTCTTCGGCGTCATCGCTTTCCGTAGCATGGGCCTCATCGTCAGTTCGGTCGTCAACTCCATGGCCGAATCTCAGATCATCATCCAGCTCCTCTACTTCCCCATGCTCCTGCTCAGCGGAGCCACCATCCCCCTCTCCGTCCTCCCCGAATGGCTCCAGATCGTTGCCCAGTTCCTCCCCGCCACCCACCTCTACCTCGGCATGCAGGGCATCCTCATGCGCAACGAATCCGCCCTCGATCAACTCCCCGCCATCGGCGCCCTCACCCTCGCCACCATCGTCTGCCTCTTCATCAGCGTCAAGCTCTTCCGTTGGGAAAAGGACGACCGCCTCAAGCCCTCCGCCAAGCTCTGGGTCGCCGCCTCCCTGCTCCCCTTCCTCCTCATCGGCGGCTGGCAGGCCTACAGCCTCGACAACCTCCGCAAGACCAAAATCATCGACCGCGAACAGCGCCGCAGCCTCTCCTGGCTCATCCGCGACGCCCGCGTCTTCATCGGCGACGGCGAAGTCCTCGAACTCGGCACCGTCCTCGTCCGCGGCGGCCGCATCGAGGCCGTCTGGCCCGGCCGCGGACCCGACCCCCGCGACGTCCGCGCCGAACTGCTCGAAGCCGCTGGACGCACCCTCCTCCCCGGCCTCATCGACTCCTGGGTCCGCCTCCCTGACGACGACTCCGCCCGCCACCGCGCCCTCGCTTCCCTGCTCTACTGCGGCATCACCGGCGTCGCCGCCGGAGTCGATCGCCCGGAGTTCATCGCCGCCCTCGCCCAGCAGGTCCGCGATGGCGAGGTCCTCGGCCCCGAAATCCTCTCCGCCGCTCCGCCCGAGCCCCCCGCCGGACTCTCCCTCGCCGCCCGCGAATGGATCGACCCCGCCGCCGATCCGCCCCTCCTCCTCACCCGTTCCCTCACCCAGCAGATCCTCGAACCCGGCTACCGCGCCGCCCTCACCCAGCAGATGCGCAATTGGCAGGACCGCCCCTCACTCCCCGCCCCGGACTCCGCCCCCAATCCACCCTACTCCGCCGCCGGCGAATTCCAACTCCCCCACGGCCCCTCGTTCCACCGCCAGCTTCAGCTCATGGCCGCCGCCGGAGCCACCCCCGCCGAACTCCTCCGCCAGGCCACGGCAGGCGCCGCCGCCCGCTTCCGCCGCAACGACATTGGCCTCATCCGCCCCGGAGCCGCCGCGGACCTCCTCCTCGTCGACGGCAACCCCCTCGACGACATCTCAGCCACCGAACGCATCGTCGCCGTCTTCTCCAAGGGCGAACGCGTCAACCGCGCCTCCCTCCTCGATCACGAATAGAAAAACGGCGGCGTGGGCCACGCCGCCGTCTCGTGTTTGGCTATCCTGTGGCGGATAAGATAGCGGATTTCAGGGCAAA
>ERZ761609.845-NODE-845-length-31870-cov-35.128021_pt1 | contig 31870 bp, 27 predicted proteins | sample MGYA00511163_ERZ761609 | MGnify/ENA primary metagenome ERZ761609 (study PRJEB28899, sample SAMN02445070) | bioreactor sludge metagenome | biome: EBPR sludge | place: Australia: Brisbane, Thorneside Wastewater Treatment Plant | collected 2011-12-16 ...
AGGCGCGGCCCTCGCGCAGCGTCACCGAGGCGCGCGGGCCGCTGGCGTATTCCATGCTGCCGTAGTCCGCCTCCCAGGCATGGCCCCAGAGCAGCGCGCCAGTGTCCGCGGAGAAACACAGCACGCGCTCCGTGCCGGCGGGAGTTTTGGGGCGGTCCATCAAACACACCCTGCCTGCCGCCACGGTCACTCCGCTGAAGCCGCCGCCGGTTTCCGCGCTCCACAATCTCCCAGGCTCATGCCGCGCCAGATCCAGAGGCACGCCGTGAGGATTCCAGCGTCCATCGCCCGTCGGTCCACGCCAGCGCGGCCAGTCGGATGCTGCGGTCTCGGAGAGGGCGAGGCAGATCAAAAAAAGGATTCGCATGGCAGGGTAATACGCGCGCCACTCCGCTTTGCTGGCGTGGAGTGGTTGGCCGGTGATGAAAATCTTCATGACATATCATGCCGCCGCGTTTCAGAATCATGCGCCTTATCATGAAACACTTCCAGCCACGAGCCATTTGGATCTCCAGCGTGTTCAGCAGCTTTGCCATGATGGCTGCGTGCGCCGCAGAGCCTCCGCGCATGCTTTTCCTCGAAGATGCCGGTCATGATGCCACCGCGCCCAGCGGCACACGCTCAGGCTACGCGATCCTGCGCCGCGAGGATGGAAGCTTTTGCTTCTACAATCCCTACGCGCCCAGCGCGGAGCCGCTGAGTTTACCGGATGCGAAGGGTGAAAAGCACACGCTGCGGCCTGCCTTGCCGGAATTCATCGCCAAATCGAAGCCGCTCATCGAAAGCGGCATCCTGAACAACGCGCAGACCTTGCTCGCCGCCGACGGCACTGTCCGCAGCATCACGGTGAAAGCGGAGCGGCACAGTAAAGAGGACGCGGCACGCATCGGCCTGCCGCTGTATCTCGACGTGTGGTATCAGCAAGGGAATGCCACCGCCGTTTCCGAGCCAATGCGAACGTGGCGCGGCTACAATGGCTCGCAGATGGAGTATCAGCGCCTCGCGAGCGGTCGCCTGCTGGTGCCGCATGGCAGCTATCTGCCTCATGCGAAAGCAGTGCCGCCGACGGGTCGTCATGAGACGGTGATCGAATACTCCGACGATGACGGCGCGAGCTGGCTGCTCAGCGCCTCGAAGCTCACCTCGCCCTGCTACGAAGGCTACAACGGCTCCAACGAAGGTGCCTGCGAGCCCTGCTTTGAAGAGCTGCGCGATGGCTCGATCTGGATGCTCATGCGCACGCAGGCGGGTTGTCTTTATGAGTCCATCTCCAAAGACAACGGCACCACTTGGTCAAAGACCGCACCCACGCGCTTCCGCACCTCGACTGGGCCTGCGAACCTGCTGCGTCATCGCGATGGACGACTCGTTTTGAGCTGGAACAACTGCGAACTGCCTCCCAAGCACGAAGGCATCGGCGTGTATGGCGGGCGCGATGCGCTGCACATCGCCATCTCGTCCGATGATGGCCGCACCTGGCAGGGTTTTCGTGAGATTTACCTCGATCATCGACGCAACGACAATCCCGCCGCATCTGGAGACCGCGGCACGGCTTATCCGCTCGCTGCTTACACAGCCGACGGTCAGATCGTCGTGCTCGCCGGGCAGGGCAAAGGTGGGCGCAATCCCATCCTCGTCGATCCCGACTGGATCACCGCCACCAGCGCCGAGTCCGACTTCAGCGACGGCCTTGCGCAATGGACGACCTATCAACACATCGGCCCAGCGAAGCGCTGGTGGCGTGGTCGTCGCATCGGCTGCGAACTCATCGAAACTCCCGGCGAAAAAGACACGCGCAGCCTGCATGTGCGCCACTCCGCCAGCACCGACGCACCCAGCGAGCCTGACACGGCGGTGTGGAACTTCCCCAACGGCTGGCGAGGCGAACTCACCGCCCGCATCCGCCTGCCAGCAGGCTCTGAAGGCGCGATTTTCTCGCTCAACGACCGCTTTTTCGATCCCTCGAACACGCTGGGCGAGGACGCTGCCGTGTTTCAAGCTCGCGTGACCCCGGAAAACACCCAACCCGACACCTGGCACACGCTTTCACTCCGCTGGGATCTCGGTCGCGGCGAGTGCGAGTATCGTCTCGACGAACAACTCATCTCCACCCTCCCGCTACGCACACGCACGCTGAATGGCGTCAGCTATGTCCGCATTCGCTCCACCGCGAGCACGCCCGACCCTCACGGCATCATTATCCGGCGTGTGAAGGCTCAAATCAGCGATCCCAAAGCGCCAGCCGTCCCATCGGAAGAGGTCGCCGCATGGCAGCAGCAGTATGTGAAAACCATCGTGCAGAGCTGGGCGGACAAGTGAGCCATCACGACTTCCTCGCATATGGCCCGAGGTGTTCATGCGCGATGAGCCATCGATCATCCACCTTCCGCAGAATCGTGGTCCCGCGACCACCACCAGAGGCTTCCTGACCGGCGATCAGACCTTGCCAGCGGAACTCATAATGACAGGATGCCATGTTTTCCGTCACTGACGTCCAAGCGATGTCGTGCAGGCTGAAGACTTCGTTTTCGATCAGCTTGAAGGTCTTCTCAAAAGCAGCCTTCGCCGCGGTGTGGCCGGTGAAAGTGCCTTCGGTGAAGATGAACACCGCGTCTTCCGCGACATGGGGCGCGATTTTCTCCCACGCATGCGTGTTGAGGGCCTCGACGTAGGCGGAGAGGGCGGTGGCGTGGTTCATGGGACTTTCTGCTGCTGAAAGCGGGATGAGCAGGGAACTGAAGGCGCATAGGATGGCTTTCATGAGTAGATTCGATTGTTAATCGAATAGTTTGGGGCGTTCGGCTTCGAATGCCATTCGAAGCTACGGTTTGGGCTTCGCGCTCCAGAGGGCGATATTTCGAAACTGCGCGCCTTCAGCGCGTGCGACGAAGCCGATGCGGCCTTTGCGCTCTTTGAAGCGCTCGTGGCTGGCTTCGAGCACATGGTCGTCGATTTTGGCGAGGAAGCGGTCGCCGCAGATTTCGATGGTGATGCGGTGCCAGGTGTTCGGATCGAGTTTGACCTCGATCTTCTTGAGTTCCTCGCGGCGCGTCTCTTTGGCGATACCGCTCATCTTTTGAATCCAGATGGCCGTGGGTGTGATGACCACGCGGCCTTGATGGAGGTTCGGTTTGTTCGTGTCACGGCAGACAAACCCGATCTGCGGCGAGGGGCCGAGCTTGAACTCGCCGGTCAGCACATAATCACCCAGGTCCACGATGTGCTCGCACACCGCCTCGTGGCCGTTCGGGCGCTTCTCGCTCGGACCTTCCTGCACGGCATAGGCCGCGCCGTCTTTGATGCTCCAGGTGCCGATGCCGCCACGCCAACCGTCGGTGCCGGGTGTTTTCTCTTTGGCGAAGGATTCCGGCTTATCAAAGGCTTCGGCGGCGATGAGTTTGTCCGGTTGGCAGGTCTGCGTGACGGGCGGGGTTGGATCAGCGGCCAAGGCTAGTGAAGAAGCAAAGAAAAGGGCGTTGAAGATGGTCTTCATGGGATGAGATGATGTCGGCGCGCCTTCCAATAGGCCGCGAGATGGTAAACGAGACCGCAACTTGCGTTGTGCAGGTAATCAAAGCTGCCGAGCAGATTTTGCAGCTCGGTTCGCCGTTCGGGCGTGAGTGCTGGAGCATCGACCATCAATAAAATGAGCGCCGATTCGCCCGCTTCACGCGTGAGGTGCCAGATCTCGCGAAACGGGCCCCACTGCGGATTTGGGTAGCCTTTTTGGTTCTTCCACTCCGGAACCGTTCGCCAGTCGGGGCCGAGCATTTTCATCTCTTCGGGGCTCTTTTTCGCGATCTGAGCCAAAACACTCTTGAACCGCTTCGCGGCGAGGTCTCGCACATGAAGCATGTGCGTGTGGATTTGCGCTTTGAGGTCCAAATCAGGCTCAACGGCATGGAGAAGCTCCAGCGAGCATTGCATCTGGAGCAGTGCGTAGGCGGGCTTGTTCTCAACGGGGCTTGCCGACTGCGCGATGGCCTCCGCCGCATACTTCCGCCATTCGGCGCGATAGCGTTCATTCTTTGTCACATCCCACGCCGCCGCGTAAACCATCGGCAGCCGCGCCGCCTCATGCGCCTGCACCTTCCACATGCGGCAGATGCCGAGTGGGCAGCGCGTGCCATCGGCGCGGCAGAAGTCGTAATCGTTCTCCGGCGTCACAAACTTGATCATGCGCTCAGCCACATCGGACAGGATCACGCGGATCTGAACCTTCGTGACCTCATCGCACAACGCGCTGTGAAAATACTGCCACAGGCCGTGCACGAAATGCGTCACCTGATCGCGAGACGAGTTGATGTAGGTGCTCCTGCCATCCTCTGGACACACATTGCGCGCCACAAAGCCCTTCACGCCATGCACCGCGACGCATCGCCGAAGACCGGCGAAGACGTTCGCGGCCTTTTCACGCAACGATTCATCCTTCGTGACCTCAAATCGATCACACAGCACACTGAGCATCGCCCCGCCGAGGATCGCACCGTCCTCCATGCCTGTGCTGTAGCCGCAGGGATTCGGATACTGCCGCCTCACCTCCTCCGCCGTCGGCAGATGCGCCTGCTCCTTGCCTTTCTCGTAGCTACTGAGGTAATCGCCAAAAGTCTGCACCTTGGGCAGGTAAAACCGGCTCCAGACCACTTCCCAGGCTTTGTCGATGTTTCGCGCATCGTCCAGCGCCTGAGTTTGGCCGCAAAAAAGCGGAAGGAGCGCAAAAAGAAGAAGTTTGGTCTCTCTCATGAAAAGTGTGAGGTGTCAGCTTCAAAATGGGATGTCGTCATTGTCGTGGATGGTTTCGATTCGATGGGCTTTATCAAGGGCATTTCCGGCCGCCTCTTGATGCGAAGCGGCTTCGTCGTCCAGACCTTCGGCGATGAGCAGTTGGGCGACTTTTTTTTGGCAGCGAGAGCACGGAGGTCGGCGATGCGCTGGAGTTGCTCGGGGGTGAGGGCGGGTTTGGCTGGAGGTGGTGGGCGCGGGTGTTGAAGGTGATGAGGCCGATCTGAGCGAGCTGCTGGAGGCTCAGTCAGGTGGGTTCGTCGTGAATGCTCAGCTTCAGGGACCAAAGCAGAAATGAGGACTGGAACTCGGGCCAAATGTTGCACGATGGCGCATCATACTGTCGCCTCTCTCAGCAGCACTTCCGCCGGGATTCGAAGCCCGCGGTGCAGCGCCCGGATCATGCCGATGCTGAGCGGGCGCTTGTGGTTGAGCACTTCGGACACCCGGTTCTTGCCTGGGAAATACTGCACCAGATCTTTTTGCTGAAGGCCTTTCTGCTCCATGCGGAATTTGATCGCTTCTACCGGATCGGGCATGTCGATGGGGAAATGCTCCTGCTCATAACGCTCCACCAGCAGGGACCACAGTTCGAGTTCCTCCTCCTTGGCCGTGCCGGGCTTGGCATCCATCAGGCTCTCCACACGGGCCAGGGCCTCCGTGTATTCCTCCTTAGTTTTGATGATTTTCGGTTTCATGGGCTAGATGGCTGTGGCGTCGATCTTGTCGTATTCGGCGTGCGTGCCGACAAAGCGGATGAAGACAATGCTGGTGTTGTAGTGGATTTTCACGATCAGACGGTAGCTGTTCCCTTTGATGTTAAACACCACCCGGTTGCCGGGCAGGATGTCGGCAGACGGGTAGCGGCTCTTGATTTCCTGCGGCCCCTGCCAGCGGGCGGCCACGGCTTCGTGAAACCAAGCCTCCAGGGCGGACTTGCTGTCGGCGTGCTGTTCATAAAAGTCGCGGAGCGTTTTGCGGGCGATGACTCTCATGGGCAGAATCGAGGTTTAAGGCTTAAAATCAAGAACGAAGTTCCCATCATGGGAACTTCGTCAATGATTTCAAAAGGGGATGTCGTCTTCATCTCCCGACTCGATGAAATCGGCCTGACGTAGAGCGCTCAGCGCTGCTTGCTGATGTGGGATGGCGTCGTCGTGCATTTCTTCAGCGATGAGAAACTGAGCGACTTTTTCCTTCTTGGCCGCAAAGGTGCGGAGGTCGGTGATGCGCTGGAGTTGCTCGGGGGTGAGGGTGGGCTTGGGCGGCGCGGGTGGTTGCTCGCCGCTGAGGTGGCGGGTGGCGCGGGTGTTGAAGGTGATGAGGCCGATCTGGGCGAGCTGCTGCAGGCTCTGCCAGGTGTGCTCGTCGAGGACGTGGAGCTTGGGGGTGTTGCCGCTCCACTGGGTCTCGTGGAAGAGGGCGCTGACGGCGGCGCTGCGGGAGGTGTCTCGCAGCACGGTGAGGAGGACGGGGCTGGATTCGCCGGGCAGCATGGCTTCCTGGCAATGGAGAAGGCTTTGACCTAGCACGCTAGTGACACGCTCCGCAAAAACGAGCGCGGGATCACTCGGCGGCGGCTTCACTTGCGGTGTGGCGGGTGAGGCGGGCGTTTCGCTGATGAATTGTTTCAACCGGGCGAGGTTGGCGTCGTTGCCACGCTTGAGCCTGGCTTTGGAGAGGGATTCCTCGCTGCCGTCGAGCACGCCTTCGGCGAGGTTTGCCTTGGTGGCGAGGGTTTCGAGCATGGCGGACTCGATGGTGTTTTCAGCGACGAGATTGATGACGGTGACGGGACGCTTCTGATGCTTGCGCCAGGCGCGGGCGATGCGCTGCTCCAGCCGGGCGGGATTCCACGGCAGGTCGCAGTTGATGACGATGCTGGCGTTTTGCAAATTGAGGCCCACGCCGCCGGAGTCGGTGCTGAGGAAGAGGCGGCAGGCCGGATCATTGCGGAAGGCCATGATCTCGGCGCGGCGTTTTTGCTGCGGCACAGAGCCAGTGTGCCAGGCGAAGCCGATGCCGTTTTTCTCCGCCCAGGTGCGCACTTTTTTCAACATGCCTTCCCATTCGGAGAAGATGATGACTTTCACGTAGGGGTCGGCAAGGGCTTCATCGAGGATGCCGGCGAGTTCGTCCATCTTCGGACAGTCCTGGCAGTCGTGGCCTTTGATGATGCTGGGCGAGTCGCAAATCATGCGCATCATGCCGAGAAACAGCAGAAGCAGATCAGACTCCTTTTTCGTCAAAGGACGGCGCAGGGACTTCTGCACGAGCTGGGAGACCTGCTGCTTGACCTCATCATACTCCCCACGCATGGCGGGGGTGAGCTGGATGAAGTGCTGGCGGTCGGTGCGGATGGGCAGCTCGGTTTCGACATCGTGCTTGCGGCGGCGGAGCAGCACGGGGCGCACGCGCTCGCGGAGGGCAGCCAGGTTTTGGTAATCCTTCGGGCGGCCATTCTCGTCGAGCTGGTAGAACTCGCGATTGAAGCGGAAGAGCGGCCCGAGCAGGCTGGGATCGAGGAAATCGACGATGGAGTAGAGTTCGTCGATGCGGTTCTCGATCGGGGTGCCGGTAAGCACGAAGGCGTAGCGGCTTTGCAGGCGCTTGACGGCCTGGGCGGTTTTGGTGGCCCAGTTTTTGATGCGCTGGGCTTCGTCGAGCACCACGATGTCGGGCTTCAAATGCTGGTTGATGTCGAGCGTGTCGGTGACGACCTGCTCATAGTTCACGATGGTGAAAAACGGCGGCTCAGAAGCGGTGTAGGCCTTGAGCCGGGCGGTGCGCGGACCAAAAACGAGCTGGAGGCCGAGGGTGGTGAAGCGCTTGATCTGCTCTTCCCATTCCGTTTTCAGCGAGGCGGGTGTGACGACGAGCACGCGCTTCGCTTTGCCCAAATGATGCAGCAGCGCACACGCGGCCACGGCTTGGATCGTTTTGCCGAGGCCCATCTCATCCGCCAGCAGCGCCCGCTCGCCAAAGGCCAGGTGCAGCATGCCCTCCCGCTGATACGGGTAGAGCGGATGCAGCGTGACGTGCTCGGGATGGCGGCCCTCGACGACGCCGGTCTCGTAGTCACGGCGGAGCTCGCGACGCTCCTCAGCATGGCCGCGGGATTCGAGAAAAGGCTCCACGTCCTGCGAGATGCGGACTTTTGCCGTGCGGCGGAGCTTTGGCAGGACTTCATGCGGATCACCGATGAGGAAGCCAGCCTCATCAAACAGCGCACGCAACGAAGCAGGCACACGCTTGAGGTCGCGCTCGATGCGCAGCCTCTCGCCATCCGGCACGAGATGGAGATGCGGCGAGGAACGTGTTTCCGCGAGCTTGTAGTCTGCCTTGTGGCGGCGTTTCAGCCAGATGAGCGTGGCCTCGACATGCTTGCAGGTGCCCAGGCCTGCGGTGCGGAAGTCCGGGCAGGTGCAGGAAAACGAGCGACTGGCTAGATCGCGAATCTCAACCTGGTAAGTCATGCCGCTGGGGGACTTCACCGCGAAGGTGGAGAAGACCGGATGCTCCGCGTTGAGATTCGAGATGGAGTGTTTTTCTTCCCTCGCCCGCTGAATGCGGCGGAGCACTTCGATCTCATCCGTGCTGCGCCAGTCTCCTGCGGATGGAAGCGGGATGGCTGTGGACTTCTTCTTGGCGCGTTTGGCTTTTCTGGAAGCGGATGTCTTGGGCATGAGGGCGTGAGCTTTGGATAGAAATGAAGCCAGGGCAAATCATGCTCTGTCATTTGACGATGCCAGGAGCCTGTCCTCATAGATCACCACACGCTCCATGCCACGGGTGATGCCGACGTAGATCTGGCGGGTGTGGTCCTGGATGAGTTCGGCGCGTTCTTCGTCAGTGAGGAGCGGGTTGGACTCGGTGGCGATGAGGTCATCACAGCCGAGGAGGAAGACCACCGGCCTCTCCAGCCCGGTCGCTGCCATAAGGTGAGCCACGCCGATGCTTTCCTCCGGCGTATGATCATCACGCACGGAGCTGGCGGAGTTTGATCCGAGGCTTGTATTGAGGTGCTGCATGACGGTCTGAACAGTCATGGTGCGGCCAGCCACGAGGATGAGGATGTGGCTCGCTGGCATGCCGCTTTGTCGCAAAGCTTTCAAATCGGCGGTCAAGCGACGCAGTTGATCCTGTCCCGCTCCTCCAGGCTGCAAAATGGGTGGAATGCCCGGCTCCAGTGTCTCCAGCCATTCAGGCGCGGGAAGGTTCAGCGGCTCGTCCTCTTCAGAAAGCCGGCTGCGGTAAAAATCACGCGCAAACTCCAGGATGGCGCGTGTGCTTCGGTAAGGTTTTTCGAGCTTGTGAGAGCGGCTGCGCACATCCAGCCCGACGGCGCTCCAGGACAGGCGTCGCTTCAAAAAACCTTGGGTGGGATCAGCACACAAAAAGAGGTGCCCGCCGGGTTTGAGAGCCGATTTGAGCAATTCGAGCCACACCGGCGCGAAGAACTGCGCCTCGTCGATGAGCAGATGATCAAACTTCTCCGCGAAAAGGGATGCAGGTGGATTTTCACGCACGGTGAGAGGCCACTCGGACCAGTCAGCACGCCCGTTTTGCCGCAGATGGTCGCGGTAACGGTAGAGCAACTCCAGCAGTTCTCGCCGTTGTCTGGCGCTGAGGCGGGTGCCGCGGCCTTTGCGCTCGGCGGTGAGGTAGGTTTCATCCGCGAGTGCATGGTCACACATCCAGCGCAGCTCATCACGCAGCCACTCGGGGCTGAGTTTTGACAGTGAGGTCATGGGCGAGCGTTCACGCTCGATCCAGCGCAGGTTCTCCGGCTCGCTCATCATGTCACCAGCGGAGCGGGCCACACGTCCGAGCCATTGATTGAAAGTGCAGCACTCCACGCGGCTGCCTGCGTGATGCCGCGCCAGACGACGGCGGAGGTCGTTGATGAGCGGCCGGTTGAAGCTGACGAGCAGCACGCGTGCTTGTGGGAAGTGTGTGGCGAGCAAGGCGGCGCGATGCACGAGCACGAGCGTCTTTCCACAGCCCGCCACGCCGGTGATGACACGCAGGCGCAGATCACGCGCGAGGTTTTCTGCATCAGGATCGGGTTCCAGATCGAGACGTGCACAGCGCTCTTGTTTGTAGTCGAGCAGCAGTGGCGCGGCGAGCTTGTCGGCGGGACGCTGGATGCTTTTGCGTTTCCACGGGCTGTCGATGCGCACCTCCGGCACGGCCGCAGCACGCCACCGCGCGATGGTGGCCGCAGGCAGCACGGACGCGGTGAGGCGATGAAGGCTTTGCGCAAGTGCCGCAGCCTTTTTGCAATCGCGCTGAGTGATGACGTGAATGGTGTCATCGCCTTCACTCCAGACGCCACGAGGCAGTTCACCCGGCGGCAACGCAGGTGCCAGGATGAGCAAATCAGGCATCCGCAGGTCTGCGGCAGCACCTTTCTCATGACGCCAGTTCATCAAAGCACGCGCCACCGTCTCCAGCGGAGGCGGAGCACCTTCATCAAAGAGCGCCGCTTGCAGCGAGGTGCCTCCCCAGATCACCACCAGCCAGCATCGGCCATCCGCAGCCGTCAGCAGCGCATCCGGCCCGCCTTGATGAGCACTGCCACGCATCGCCCGGCTGGCATCAATGCCATGAGCTTCCAACTGGCCGAGCAGGGCGCGTGTTTTGATGAGGTGGGTCATGCGGGAAACGAAACTGAATGCGCACACCGGCTCAGTGAACGAAGCAGCGACTGATGCTCCGCGAGCTCGGTGTCTTGCAGGTCGGTGTGCAGCAGCGATTCACTGGCGAGGATGATGAGCTTTGAGCGGGCGCGGGTGACAGCCACGTTTAGGCGGCGTGGATCGAAAAGAAACTCCGCCTGCCGCCGGATAAAGGACGGATCAGAGGCGCACATGGAGAACACGATGACCTCGCGCTCCTGCCCCTGCATGCGCTCCACCGTGTCGATGACGCAGCCGCGCCAGGAGGTCTCCGGCATCAGCGTTTCCAGCTGCCGACGCATCGCACGGGCTTGTTTGCGATACGGGGTGACGACGGCGATGTCCTCCGGCTTCACACCACCGCGATGCAGCGCCCGCAGCACCTCCGCTGCCGCTGCGACCTCGGCAGAGTTCACCGTGCGGCTGGCCTCACTCGTGTGCTGCAACCAGATCAGCGGCTTTTCCGATGAAATGACCTCGCGAATCCATTCCGGCTCATGCGAAGATGTCGGGCAGGCGAGGCGACGAGCGGCGGCGAGTGGCGCGGGAACGAGTTCGCCATGATAAAAGTTCTCCGAAGGCCACTCGGCCAGCTTGTCATTGAGGCGGTAGGTCACATCCAGGCAGGTGCCATGCTTTGACTGTGCTCTCAGCGCATGAAAAACGCCCACGAACTCCGCCTCGCGACGTGAGCGGCTCATCACCACCGGGCCGAGCTGCTGCTGATCTCCAAACAAAAGATACTTCCGTCCCGCGAGCATCGCCATGATCGCCAGCGCGGTCGTCATCTGCCCGGCCTCGTCGATGACGATGGTGTCAAACTCCACTCCAGGCAGTCTTTTCCGCAAAGCGAAGGGCGTGGCTGCGGCGACCCAGCCGCCGCTTTGAGCTGCCAGCGGACTCGCCGCGAAGAACTCGTAACGATCAAAGTTTTCCTCCCGCCGATGAGTCGCCGCGCAGATGCGGGCTACTCGGTCACGATCATCGATCTCGCGAGCCGTGGCAGAGAGCGCGTTGTCGATGGCACGATGCGTGAAGGCGGTGATGAGCACCCGCTCGCCACGCTCGACGAGTTGACGCACCACCTGCGACAGCACACGCGTTTTTCCCGTGCCAGGCGGCCCCTGCACGAGGCAGCAGCGCTCCGTCGCCAGACAGCTTGCGATGGCATCCCGCTGCGCATCCTCCCAAGCCTGCGGCTGTTTTTGCAGATCCTCCATCGCGCCGTTGAACTCCTCCTCGTCGAGTTCCGGCTTCTGTTTGCCCATCAACAAAGGCAGAAGGCACTCCTGGCCGATGGCGCTGTTTGGAAGACGATCAAAGGCAGTGAGATAATGACTCTCCAGGTCCAAAAAGGCTTCGTCGATGAACCAGCCGCCCGTTTCGGCAAACATCGCGGTTTTCAATCCCCTCTCCGACGCCAGCCACATTTCACCGGCTTCTTCACGGAAGAGGACCACCAGCATTTCATCGCCTTCGTCTGACTGTCGCAGCGTCACCAGATCACCCTCTCGCAGCCGTGAATCATTTCCCTCATGTCGAAAAACAGCCCGACCTGCCTCATCGAGCCGCAGAAAGCGCAGGCCATCCACGCAGGTGCCGTCCTCCACGCGCTCGCTGCGAGGCTTCGCCCGCTGCTCCGCAAATCTCAGCCGCTGCGCCTCAAACTCCGCCGCCACAAAGGCGCGGAGGTCTTGCAGGACGGTTTCGGCATCGAGAGAGAAGGCTGACATCTGGAAATCTACACACCGGGCAGCCGAAATGGAAAGCTCGGGAAGCAAGTTTGAGTTTTCTTCATCACCATGCCAAGTCACCTCACACGTCGCCAGCTCCTCGGAACTGCCCTTTCCGGCACGACCGCCATCCTGGCCCCTCACCATCTGCACGCCGCCGAGGCCGATCCGAAGGTGCGCGGGCCGTTTCCGATTCTCTCGACGCCGTTCACGGAATCGGGTGCAGTGGACTATGAGGTGCTGGCGGAGCAGGCGCGGTTTGTGGACTGGGGCGGCTGTCCGGGGATGATCTGGCCGCAGTCAGGGGACAGCGTGGACCTTTTGACGATGGAGGAAAAACTGCGCGGCATGGAGGTGCTGGCGGAGACGGCGAAAAGCTCTAAAACCTCGTCGTTGTGCCTCGGCGTGCAGGGACGCGACACAGAGGAAATGCTCGTCTATGCGCGACATGCGGAAAAGCTCGCGCCTGCGGCCATCATCTCGCGTCCGCCGGACTTGGGACGCACGGAGGACGATCTGCGGCAGTATTGGCGTGAACTCGCGAAGGTGGCGAAACGGCCCGTCATCTTCCAAACGACCGGCGGCGTGGCTTACAAAGGCCCGGTGCCCTCGGTGAAGCTCATGATCGAGCTGGCGAAGGAGTTTCCGCACTTCGGCTACATCAAGGAAGAAGCCGCGCCGATCATCGCCCGCACGAAAGAGCTGTGCGCGGCGAAACCGGTCATACGTCGCGTCTTCAGCGCGCGTGGAGCCCATGGCTGGCTCTACGAATCGCATCTCGGCACCGAGGGGCTCATCACCGAGCGCGCGGTGTATGCCGATGTGCTCACGAAGGTATGGAACCTCATGCAAAGCGGCGATGATCCCGATACCGCGCGTGACATTCACGCAAAGCTGATGCTGCTCTTCAATCTCGGCCAGCATCTGCCCGGCGGTGATCTGCGCGGCTTCCAGCTTCACCTGTGGAAGAAGCGCGGCGTCTTCAAAAACATGATCTCCCGCCAATACGGCCCCAATCGCAGCATCCCGGACAAACCGATCTTCTCGGAGTTGAAGCTCACGGCAGATGAGATCGCCGAGATTGATCTCCGCTTTGAGGCGCTGAGACCGTATTTGAAGGCGGAGCGGATGGCGCCAGCAAAGTAGCCATCTTGCTCCGCAAGATGAGCTGAAGGCTGCCGCTGGATCGGATCGCCTTCGAATGGTGACGATTGGAGACTGCGGGGTGCCAGGCTCCTCTCGCGGAGCGAGAGGGCTACTTTGCTTCGCCAACGCGGAGTGGCGTTGTCGGCATCTTGACCGCATCTACATCGCTCAGCATCACTTTGAGCACTTCGACGGTCTGTTTGCCGCCTGCGAAGGCGATGTAGAGATGTCCTTCGTGCTCGATGACGTGCGGGTAGTCGATGTGACGGCCGCCTACGAGGTAGAGCATCTTGGTGAAGACGAGGCCGTCGTTGCTGATGGAGAGGGTGAGTGGATCGCGCTTTTTTGGGTTGGGATTCGAGACGAGAACGTAGCGGCCATCTTTGAGGCGCAGGCCGCTGATTTTCGAGGTGGCGTCGGGGAAGTTCGTCTTGATGGGCGTGCTCCAGGTGCGGCCGTCGTCGGCGGAGAGGGCGCGGTAAAGGAAGCCGCTGCGGCGGTTGTCGCGGAAGACGGCGGCAAGGGTGTTGTCGGGCAAAATCCACCAATCGGGTTCTTCGGCCTTCAATTCGGCGGCGCTGCCGAGCACAGGGAAGGATTGCCAGTCGCTCAATGACTTCACGCCACCGACGAGGAAGTGAACGCCGCTCGTTTTGTAGTCGAACATGCGGCGCGACATCATCCAGTCGCCGGTGCGCAGTTTGATGGGCGGGAAGTTGTTGATGGTGTTTTTGAAGACGAGGCCCGCATCGCGCCACTCGCCTGCGGCTTTGTCGAAGCGGAAGGCGCGGAGTTCGAGGCTTTCGCCGAAGAAACCCGCCGCCTCATCCAGCGAGGCCAGCGCGAGCAGCTCGCCATCGCGATTCCAGAAGCCACGCGAGATCCAGCGCATCCCTTTGGCCGTGCGCGTGGCGTAGTGTGGCGAATCGGGGCCGGAGTTTGGCGGAATGGGCGTCATGAACTTCGGCTCGCTCCATTTCAGGCCGTCGGGACTCGTGGCGAACTTCACCCGCTGGCCCACACGGTCCTCGATGCCCGGTCCATCGCTCCACATCGCCCAAAACTGGCCGTCGTGATGCGCGAGGTAGTTGTGCTGGTTCACGCCGCCGCCTTTTTTATCGAGCTTGGAAGGATCGTTTCCCTTCGCGCGCACATCGCTGATGACGACATGCTCGCCAGGGACGCGAGGAAGCGCGGCGAAGTCGATGTCATGAGTGTTTTCCGGCATCCACGGGCCGGAGAGCATGATGGGAGAGTCTGCCGCCTCTGTGAGTCTGGAAACGGTGGTCAGGGTGGCGATGAATAGCAGGGGACGGATGATCATGGCGTGATGGGTGAAGCAGACAAAGAACGGAATCAGTGTGTGGCGTGGCGGATGACCTGGCCTTGTTTGAGAAGGAGGTTTTGCAAAGCCTCAGTCGGCACCTGGCGCGGCTCGACCTCGTTTTGGATCGCGAGATGCGCGGCGGCTCCGGCAGCTTGCCCAAGTGCCATCCAGGTTGGCTCCATGCGGATGCTGGAGAAGGCGACGTGCGTGGTGCTGGCGGCGACGGTGACGATGAGGCCATCCATCTTCTCCGGGATCATGATGCGATACGGGATCTCGTAGGGCCGCGTGATGTAGTCGAGCATGCCGAGGTAGCCTTCGAGCACGAGAGTGTCGCCGGGCTGGCGCTTGCGGCAGGGGAAGCTGTCGATGGGGAACTCGCCGACGGCGATGCTGTCGTCGTGATGCTTTGGCTGCTGGCCTTTGCCGGTGATGTCGTGCTGCGTGAGCGTGTATTCGCCGATGAGGCGACGGCCTTCGCGGACATAGAGCTGCCAGGGGAAGTGCGCGTTGTCAGTGAACTCGTCCTTGGGCAGGTGCATCTCATTCGCCAGCGCACGATGAGCCTCAGGCACCTCGGGATCGTTTTGCAGGAACCACAGCAGACCGAGCACGAGGCTGCGATGCCGCTGACGGATGCGCGCGCGCGTGGCTTCATCGCCCTCGATGTAGCCGCGATTCTCCTCCGGGAAGGGAAAGCCGAGCGGACGCGGGTTGATGTTCACGTCGCACTTGTTGTTCGGAATGTCGGCGACAGACAGGGCGCGCACGAGCGTGTCGAAGTGCTTCGGATTGTAGCCGCGACCAGGCTTGAAGACCTTCGGGCCTGCGAGACGGCCTGCTTTGAGGTCATCGAAGTAACCGAGGTAATCGCGGCGATCATACCCCGGCGGCGGCTCGGTCATGCGTGCCGCATTGGCGGGATCCTTGGTCAAACAGAGCCGGTAGGTGTAGGCGGGCAGCGCATCATCGCCTTTGCCCGTCGTTCCAGGCAGGAATTCATGCGCCTGATAGTCGAAATAAACGACGCCGGCATGTGGTTCGTCGAACTCCTCGCGTGATTCGCGGCCGAGACGGAAACGCGCGCCCGCCGCCGCATACAAGTCGCCCTCGTAGGTGGCATCCAGGAAGACTTTGGCTTCGAGCTGCTTTTCGTCGTCGTTTTGTCGCTTCACGATGGTGATGCCGCGCAGTTTGTTGTCTGAAACATCGGCTGATTTGAGCCGCCAACCCTTCAGCACGGTGATGTTCGGCTCTTTGGCGATCATGGCCTCGAAGACCTTCTCCGCCACATGCGGCTCCGCGTAGTAGCCGTCCTGGCAGAGCTTCGTGTGCTCATGCTCAGGGCCATATTTCGTGATGTAGTGCTCCCGCACACCCGCGACGAACTCCTTGAAGATGCCGCCGATCATCGCGCGGTTCTCAATGTCGCTTTTGCCAAGTCCGCTCGTGGTCATGCCGCCGATGTGGTCGTGGTATTCGACGAGCGTGACTTCACGGCCAAGTCGTGCAGCGGAAATCGCCGAAGCGATACCACCCGGCGTGCCGCCGTAGATGACGATGTCCTGGGCGAGTGATTGACCGCACAGAAGCGCAAAGGTGATGAGGCTGAGGCCAGAACGCATGACCGTTCATGAACGCTTCAATCACGCCTGGCAATCAGAGATCATGATTTGGGGCGCAGTGATCAAAGATCCTCACGGAGGATCGGAGTTCCCATGCCTCATCCCCGCAGCGCATGGATCATGCTCATTCACATTGAACCTGTTTTGTTGCGATCTGCGCGGTCGCCGGGCAAGCGCAGCATGCGGATCGTTTTTCCTTCACTTGGCCGTCTGGGCAGTGGAGACACGAAACATGATGACCTTGGCGACACGATGCGGCGGTTCGCGGTGAATCTGCACGGAGGCTTTCATGGTGACTTGCTGACCAGCAAGTTTCGCGGCGCTCATGTAATCGAGTCCGTCGGGCTTGGGGTCGAACTTCTTCGGCGGGATGAAATACTCGGTTCCGTCGCTGGCGTGGATGATCATGGATCCTCCGCCCTGGCCTTTGGCCGGGTCGCCTTTGACTTCGACTTTGCCGGTGACCTCACGTTCTTCCGTCCTCACGACGCCTTCCCCGGCGGGCATCATCGTTTCAACCACGGTGACGACGTGAAATTTGCCGGATGGGTCGGCCACGCATTGGCCGCTCATGTGAAAGCGGCCGACTTGAAGCCCTTCCATGTCCTTCATGGCCGCCGCACCTTCCGGCGAACTTTTGGCGCAGAGCGTTCTGGGATCCTCGGGGAGCAAGAGAACGGAGAGCGGGCCTTCGGGATGCGGCAGCCAAAACTCGTGTTTTTCGTTCTTCACACGGGTTTTTCCGGTGAGCTTGAAGGGAATCGTTTTGGCAGCGGAGGCTTCGTCTGAAGCTGAAAGTCCGGTGATGGGCATGGACAGCGCGAGCAGGATCAGGATGGTTTTCATGGTGAATGGTCGGGGGTGAACTTGTTTTAAGCGAGAAGGGGGTCCAGCGGGCCGCGGTGCATGTCCTTGTCGAGATTCGGATCGAGGCTGCCAAAGAGGCCCTGTGACGCTCCGGCGAGGTGGAGGAGCGTTTCGTGCAGGGCGTTGATGGTGCGGTGGCCTTTGAGCCCGTAGTCGGGAAACTGCAGGTAGCGTCCGGCCTTGAGGCGTCCGCTGGCGTTGCCCAGGACGACGAAGGGCCACTCGAAGCAGCGGCTGTGATGGGTTTCGGCACCATCGCTGAGATAGACGATGACGGTGTTGTCGAGCATCGTTCCGCCGCCCTCGGGCATGGTTTTCAGCTTGTCCATCGTGCGGGCGATGAGCTGGAAGTGAAAGGCGCGTATCTTCTGCGACTGGTCCCAGCCCGTGGTGTCGTCCTCGTTGTAGAGCGCGTGGCCGATGGGGTGCTTGCCGGTCTGGATGCCGAGACCGGTGAAGGTGATGTTGAAGTTCGGAAAGCCGACGCCGGAGGCGATGGTGGCGCAGTTGGTCATGCCGCCGATGAGCGCGGCCGTGGCCAGCTCGAAGTGCGCGTCGAGCCGGTCGGTCTCCACCTGCGAGGAATACTTGTCGGTCATGCCGGGATCAACTTTGGCAATCCGATCCCGCGCCTCGACGAGCCGCTGCGAGGTGGTGCCGAGCGTTTCAAAGGAGGAGAGATAGGCGTCCATCTTTTCCTTTTCCAAGGAACCCAGTGCGCTGCGGGCGCGACGGATGTCTCCCCTCATGTGATCGAGCAAATGACGACGCGCCTGGAAGGCCGCTCCGGCTTCTCCTTTGGCGACGGCTCCGAAAAGCTGGGTGTAGGCCACGGAGGGATGCAGGAGCGTGGCCCTGCTGCGCCCTCGCCCGGAGGCGGAGCAGTTGAAATCCACGACCTTGTCAGCATCGCTGGAGATGCCGAGCACGAGGTTTTCATGGATGCCGGGATGGGCCTGGCCGATGACACAGTCCACGGTGGCGGCCTGGAGATTGCGTCCGTGATTCGCGTGGTAGGCACCGAGTGCGCCGTGGTCGCTTGAATGTCCTCCGGAGCACATGCGCCCGGAGAGGCCCTGGATCACTGTGAGGCGGTCCCGATAGGCCGCGACGGGTTTCAGCGCGGTGGGCAGCTCGGCATCGAGCAGCGAATGCTCCGTGAAGGCATTGCGCTGTTCTCTTTCGACAAACGGAATGCCAGCCGGGCAGAGCTGCTTTGGTGGGACGCTGTTGCCCTCGACGACGAAAAGGAAGCGCAGCGGCGGCTTGCCGCCCTCCGCGCCGAGCAACACACGGTCCAGCAGCGGTGCGAGCACCGGGGCGCCGGCGCAGAGCGACAGGCGATTCAGGAACCGACGACGGTTGAGCATGGACGAGTTCATGGTGAAAGCAGTGGTTACTTGGTGGCGAGAGTTTCGGGAAGCCGGCGGTAAATGAAGGAGTCCGAGGTGAGCAGCGAGGCGGCGAGGGCCCTCATGCTGCCGTTGTTTTTCCGGTAAGCCTCATGCGCATCCATCAGCGTCGGCGCGTCGTCCGGTGTTTCGTTGCGGCCGAGGAAATAGCGAAACACATGACGCACAAAGACCTGCTCCACATATGGGGAGGTGGAAAGGCGGGCCAGCATTTCAAAAGGATCGGCAACCGGGCCATCGATCTCCGGCACACCGATCTTGATTTCACCCGTGGTCACGACAGGCCGCTCCAGTTCCTTCTGGCGATAGGCTCCGAAGTCGTCGAACTGCTCAAAGGGCAGGCCCAGCGGGTCCATCTTCTGATGACAGCTCCAGCAATAGGTTGCGGAGGTGACCTGTTTCATTTTCTCCCGCAGCGTGAGGTGAGGATCAGCGGGCAGCTTCGCATCCACACCGACGGGCGTGTCCGGGATGCTCCCGCCGAGCAGCTTCGTCTGCACCCACAGCCCTCGCTGGATGGCCTGGTTTTTTTCGTTGTCGGAGAAGGCCAGCAGCCAGGCCGGATGGGTGAGGATGCCGGAGCGCCTGCCTTGCGGAGGCTGCACGGGCTGCTCCTGCTCCCAAATCCACTCTGGAGGGAACCCATAGTCGGGATGCAGGCTTCGGCGGAAGCGCTTCTCGACGGGCTCACGCTGTTCGCTCGCATCGGAAATAAAGACGCGGTCTTCTGTCAGCATCCGGCGCAGCACGTCTTCATCCCTCTCTAGGATGAACAGCACCATTTCGTCGGCGCCTTCGACACGCTCGCGGGCGAAGATGGCATTGGCCTGCCGGTGGTCTTTGAAGACTTCAGGGGCAGCGGTGTACTCGAAGTATTCCTGGAAGAAGCGCAGCAGACGCGGCGACGTCGTTTCAAAGTCGCCCAACAGCCGCTCCACCTCACGGCGCACATCGTCACGCCCGGCGAGGCGTCCTTCCTTGGCGGCATGCTCAAGCGAAACATCCGGTGGCGAGTCGGTGAGCGCGTAGGCGATGGCGTGCTTCAACTCCTGCGGCGCGAGCATCACGCGCCCATGCGCATCCGGGGTGCCTTGCCCGATTTCGAAGCGATAGACCGCCTCCGGTTTCATCAAGACGGCGGCCAGGAGCGCCTGCAACGCCATGTTCCTGCCCGAGTCGCGCTGCGTCTGTTCCACCAGCGGCATCAGTTCGGCAATCTCCGAGTCGTGCGGCTGGCGATGGAGGCCCATCTGGTATTGACGGCGGATGATGGGATGCCAGTCCGCATCTGAGGGTTCCTTGTTTTGCAGCAGGGCCTCGATCTCGGGGGCGACGCGTTTCCCCTGCATCTGCAGCCCGGCGATGTCCCAGCAGACATTGAAAAGCAGTTCCGTGGTGGCCTCCTCGAACAAGTGCTGCCCCGCATCATCACGGAACGCATGCGGCGGGGTCATGTAGGCAAAGGCGGGATGCAGGCCGTCACCACCCTGGTTGCGTCTTGGCTCCAAAAAACGCGCGCCGGTGAGCTGGTTCGCACGCGGCATGAAGAGGTGCGGGCTCATCCGCCACAGGCGTGCGGGCGTGGCCGCGCGGCGCACCTCCGGCTCGGTGAAGAGCACGGCATGAGGCACGAGATTTCCGTGTCCGGGCAGTTCCGCCTCTTTGGCGCGATTCAGAGCCACCTCCTTCATCAGAGGGCTGCCTGCGGCAAGAAAGGCCGTGCGCGCTTCCGAAGGCGGCTGCTTTTCGTCCTCCGGCGGCATCTCGCGTGACGTGACCACATCCAGCACGGCCTGGAGCAGGGATGGATCGGCGGAGGCGGGATTCTCGATGAGCGGTGTGAGGCTCACCTTGCCCTTCATCTTCACGGGATTGTGGCAGTCCGCGCAGTAGGTCTTGAGAAACGAAGGAACCGCCGGATCAGCCGCCCACACTGACGATGATGCGAGGCACAGCGAGAAAACAAGGATGACGCATGAGAGAGTGTGGAATGACTTCATGGGGGTGACATTTTTTGCGGTTGGATGGCCAGACCATACATGAGCTGCCGTTCAGCCGAACGCGCCGTGCCGAGGGTGAACTCACCGGCGGGCGCATTGGCTTTCCAGACGGCAAACTTGAAGTATGGGCGTCCTTCCTCATCGAGAATGGCGTCCGGCCAGGAGGCGATGCCGACTTGCAACGGTCCGGCAATGACTGTCTCGCCAGTGGGGCTGAACTTTTCCGCCAGCCATTCCGGCAGTTGATCCTGCGCCTTGATCAGGACATAGACCACGGCAGGTTCACGCAGTGTCACGGTCAGCTCGTAGCTCCCTCTGCGGCGAAACTGGTGATAGGTGCGAATCAGGTCGGCCCCCAGCAAAGATGCCGGAACCTCGTCTCCGGGACGCGGCGCCCAGCGTGGATTCGGCTTGTCGGCGAAGGCGAGCACACCCGGAGCCATGCCCCGCTGCACGACTCCATAGAATGGCTCCAGCTCCTCATCGCCCAGATTGTCATGCACTCGCTCCACAATGCCGGTGTAATGGGCTGCCGCCAGTCCCGCCTCCTGCGCCGCCACCGCCACCTGCCGCCAGCCTCGCAGTCCTGCCTGCGCGGAAAAGCGCGCCGCCATCCCCTCGGTCAACGTGACCGGAACACCGCCCATTCTCGGCTGCCGCGAATGCACCTCGACCTTCCCGGAAAACACGGCCACGCGCGATTCACCCGAGCGGTCCGCCTGCACGCCAAAGCGCGTGCCCAGGTCCACGATCTCACCTGCCGCTGTCTCGATGGTGAAACCTTTCCCATGCTCGCCGACATCCGCATTCACCCCGCCCGAATCCAGCCGCAGCCGCATGTCATCGAAAAACTCACCTTCCACCGGTGCGCTCATCTCAAGGCGCGCGCCTGACGCGAGGGCGATCTCCAGCCGGCCCGTCTCAAGTCGAAGCTCCTTCAACCGCAACTCACGACCTGCGATCAACTCACCGTCCACACCCACGATCCGCGCGTTATCAGCGGAGACCAATGTCGCAGAAGCACCTCGGGGCCATGGGATCGTCCGCAGCCACAGCGTCCCGGCCATCCCCAGCAAAGCCACCGCCGCCGCTGCCGCGAGCGGACGCCAGGCGAGCCAGCGGGTGGAACGCCTTGCTTCATCCGCGACCGGTGCCGTCAGCAGTTCGCGAGTCGCCTCTGCCGAGGCGGCTTTGGCCTCCAGCGCCACATCAAGCTCGATGTGGCGGATGTAAAGGTCAGCCAATGAGTCGTCTGCTTTCAAAGCCTGCTGAAGCTGAGCGGCCTCCGCCTCCGTGGTGAGTCCGGCGATGTGTCGCTGGATCAGATCGTTCCAATCGGTGCTCATGCGGCTTCCTCCCGTGCAAGGGTGCGCTCCACGCAGTCCAGCAGGGCGATTCGGATGCGGTGGAGCAGTTTGCAGAGAGCCATCGGCGTCTGTCCGCGCCGGGTGGCGAGCTCATCCATGCGCGTGCCTTTGGTGTAGGCGGTGAGCACGAGTTCGCGCTGGGAAGGGGGCAGCTTTTGCAGGCAGTGCTCCAGCGCCTCGCGGCGCGGCATCACCTCCGCAGCATGCAGCACCGCACGATCCGCAAGGCGGTTCACCAGTGTCTCATCGAAGACATGCCGGTCACGCTTGCGTGACTGGAGAAAGCGCAGCACCTCCAGCCGTGCCACACCGAAGGCCCACTTCTTGAAATCCTGCGCCGTCTCGAACTTCTGCCACAGCACCACGATCACCTGCTGCATCACTTCGTCCGTCTCATCGCGGCAAGGCAGCATGGAGCGCACAAACACCTGCAACGCCGCCTCATGCTCCGCGTACAGGCGGAGGAACTGGGCGTGCTGGGGATCGAGCGGCGGCTGCATGGCGTGGGGTTGCCATATAGCCACAGCAGCCGGCCTCAATTGCCGAAAAAATTTCCAGCCTGCGCTTGGGAACGCAGGCCGGTGGGCATGCTTTACGCCCGTTAGCAGCAATCGGCCCACCCGGCGCGTGGTGCGGGGCCTGCGCGGCGTGCGTTGGCTTCCTCGCTGCCGATGAGGCGCTTCGTCTGCGGGTCGAACTGAAGATCAACGTTCAGATACTCGGCTATGGTGCCCAGGTTCAACACCTGCGTTAGCACGCCGGCGACGCTGAAGGGCGATTCGGTGGTGCCATTGCCAAGGCAGGCCTGGATGAAGCTTTCCTGATGGCTGTACTTCGTCGGATGCAGGGCCATCGCGTCCTTGAACTCGACCATCTTGGCTCGCGGATAAACGAGCGAGTGACAAACTCCTTGAAGATGCCGCCGATCATCGCGCGGTTCTCGATGTCGCTCTTGCCCAAGCCGCTCGTGGTCATGCACCGATGTGGTCGTGGTATTCGACGAGCGTGACTTCAAGGCCAAGTCGTGCGGCGGAAACCGCCGTCGCGATGCCGCCCGGCGTGCCGCCGTAGATCACGATTTCTTGCGCGAGCAATTGGCCGCAAAGGAACGCCAGGGCGATGAGTGGGCGGCCGAAACGCATGACCGTTCATGAACGCGTCAAACACGCCTCGCAATCAGAGATCATGATTTGAGGCTCAGTGATGGAAGATCCTCACGCAACACCAGCGGCGGCTCAATTTTCCAGTGTTTGATCGCTCCCGCCATTGAAGCCGGGGACTTCGCCAGCCATCAGCGGCCAGGCGCCATGATCTCGATTAACCGGTTTGTCATCCTCGGATACGATCACCCACCGGTCCTTCTCCGCATGGAGGTCGTAGTCGAGCGTGCCGCCGCCGGGCCACACAAAGCGCCGCTTCAATTGCGACGCGTCGGGATTGGCCGCGATCAATTGACGAAGTTGCGTCTCGCCATCGCCTTTGCCCAAGAGGCAGAAAAGGCCGAGGGTATCGGTGGAAAACACGCCGATGATCTGCCCGGCGCGTTCATAGAGGCTCCATGCGCCGTCCTTGGATGCCGGCTCCCATCCCTCGGGAACATGTAGTCGCCGCTGAATTTCTGCTGCCCCAGCGTCGTGCAGTGGCAGGCATAGCCAAAGATCACCGCGATCTCTTTTCCATCCTCCGCGCTCGCCTTCAAACCGGCACACTCTGATCCACCGGACCCGCAGGATTGGGAAAATTGCTCCAGCCGCCCTTCCCATCCGGCGTGCGGCGGTTCATCGCGAAGCCGCAGCGGGCATGACTGTAGTCCAGATGCGCCGGCACGGACTTCTCCAAGGCCTCGCCAATCAGCCGCAGGATCGTGTTTTCGAGCGCGGTGGTGTATTCCGCCGTCTCCAGCTCCCGCTGCGCCACATCATCCGCCCCATGCAGACGGCTCGTGCGCAACTCCGGCCCGCTGTGCGTGTGCGAGGCATTGATCGCGAGGTTCGCTGGCTCGATGCCGTGCTCCTTCTTCGCTCGCTCTGCCACTGCCAGCCGCAGATTTCTCGGGACGCCGATTAAATCGAGTGTCACCAGCACAAAACGACCGCCTTCCTGATCCGTAAGCGCAAAGGGCTTCGCGAAGAGATCCAGTTCCACGCTTTCCGAGGGCTTCGTGCGTGCCGCATAGCCCGCCATCCACATCGACTTCTCCGGCGTGATCTTCGCCGATGCCGCGCCCGCCTTCCAGGCCGCCGTCTCCAGCACGGGTGCCGCGGCGATGACAAACAACGAAAGGAGAAGCGGAAGCCAGAGTTTCATGGCGTGACTGCAAGCCGACCTGCGTCTCAATCTTTCCCATCCAACCATGCGCTCTCTCATTCTCCTCCCGCTCCTCACCCTCAGTGCATTCGCCCAGCAGCCCAAACCCGCTCCCACCAAGCTCGCGCCCGAAATCACCGCGTCACTCGAAGCACATCCCGGCCTCGTTTACGCCCGTTACGGCCAGCGGGAGATGCAGCTCGACCTCTGGAAGCCCAAAACGGCCCCGCAGCCACTGCCCGCCATCATCTGCATCCACGGCGGCGGCTGGTATAAGGGCGAGCGCTCCAACATGGCGAACCTCGCGCAAGCTTTGGCCGCGAAAGGCTTTGTCGCCGCGACGATCAGCTATCGCCTCAGCGGCGAGGCGAAGTTCCCCGCCGCCATTCAGGACTGCAAAGCGGCCGTGCGCTTCCTCCGCGCCAACGCATCGAAGTTCGGCATCGACGCCAAGGCCATCGGCGTCACCGGACTTTCCGCAGGTGGACATCTCGCCGCGTTGCTCACCACCAGCGGCGGCGTGAAGGAACTCGAAGGTGACGGCGGCCACGCCGATCAATCCAGCGCCGTGCAGGCCGGCATCGCCATGGGCGCGCAGAGCGATCTCGAAAGCGCCCGCATCGGCGAGCTCAGCAGCAAGCCTGACGATCCCTTCTACCGCACCTTCCTCGGCGATTCACAGGCCAAGGTCCCGCAAACCTACGCCCTCGCCTCGCCACGTCATCACCTCGACAAAACCGACCCGCCCCTGCTCTTCATGACCGGCGAACTCGACGACCCCAGCACCCACGCCGACGACGCCCGCGCCGATCTCGCCAAACTCACCATCCCCACCGGCCTCGAAGTCATCCCTCAAGCCCCGCACTCCTTCCTCGGCCAGCAAAAGGCCTTCGACGCCTGCGTGAATGCGTGCGTGGCGTTCTTCACGAAGCACTTGCTGAAAAACTGATCTTCGCCATTGCGCAAGACACGGCTTCGCAGGCAAAATCGGGCTAAGATGAGTCCGCGATGCCTTCTTTTTCCACTCGTGCTGCTTTGTCTGCCACACGCCGTCCACGCCGCCGAGGACGCGGGCATCTCCGAACTCCTCACCTGGACGGCTGAGGCACCTGACTGGCAGGAGCACCTCAAACGACGCATGAGCGAGGGTTGGAAACCGCCCGCTCGTGTGTCGTCCACGCCCGACCAGCGTGATGACCTCGCCACGCTGATCGATCATTGGAAATCTCATCCCTACGGGCATCGCGAAGAGAAACCTGATGCCGCGACCCGCGAGCGGCTGCTCAAAGCCTGTGAAGAACAGCCGGCCGTCTTTGAGAGCGTGGGCTTTCGTTTCGAGCCAGCGGATGCGGGTGTGCCCCAGCGCATCCAGCAGCTTTACCAGCGCATGCCCGCCACCAGCGAGGAAGAAAAGAAAGCCAAGGCCAAAGCACGCGACTGGCTCATGTGCGAGGCCGGATTGCTCCGCCCCGAACTGAAACAGGAGGCCGAAGCGGCATTCCAACACGCACTCGAACGCACCCGCCGCAGCTACCTCGACGCCTTTCTGCGCCACGAACCTGCCGAAGGCGAAAAGCTCCTCCTCCAGCACGCACAGGACACCGAACCGGCCTCCCGGTTGCTCGCGCTCCTGCGTCTGTTTGATCAAGACGCGGCTCGTTGGCGCTCTGGTATTCAAAAACTCGTCGAAAGCAACGCAGCACCCGCTTTACGAATCGAAGCACTGAAAGCTCTCGCTGCCAAGCGCTGGCCTGGAAGCGATGCATGGCTCCTCGGTCTCTTTAAACACGCTGAGTTGGGATACCTCAGTGAAGATTATCATTCGAGCGAACCCTTTGCCGAGATCATCAAAGCCGCGCCGGATGTGTGGATTCCTCGTGTGATCCAACTCGTCGGCAACAAAGACCGCGCCGTGCATGACAACGCCGTGCGCTGTCTGGCCCAGTTTCATCTCTCGGAAACACGGGAAGACGCATTGAAGCCGCTGCTGCCTTGGTTGACCAATCCTGCTTGGGCGCTCGATCCCGAGCACGATGGCCGCCTGCGCCTCATCCAGTCACTCGCTCAGATCAGCCTGCCTCAGAGCGTTCCGGGGCTCATCTATGTCCTGGAGCACGATTCCGGCTACTGGCGCTCCGCCGCCGCAGACGCCCTCGCGCATTATAAAGCTCGTGAAGCGGTCCCGGCGCTGCGCAAAGCTCTGCTGGTCGAAAACGACGCCCACCACCAGCGGAGCATCGCCTCCGCCATGCTGAAATTGAACGTTTTTTCCTCCGAAGAACTGGTCGAGGGCATCGAATCGCTCGTGGAACAAACGCTCACAGAGGAGAAACGCTCCGCCTTGAGCGCATTGTCAGATCCCTTTGCGCCCTCTGAGATGCCAAAGCTCCCACGGCCACTTCTCGCGCGAATCGCCATCGGCCAGTGCACGCATGATCTGGACGCCGATCTCCGTGAGGGCGTGGCAAAGACTCTATTGCAACGCACGAAGGCGCTGCGTCCCAAAAACAGTGCTCTAGCCGACGCTTTGGAGCTTCACATCTCGGATTGGGAAACGCCCGCTAATCACGAACTGCTTCGCCAGCGCCTTCTCAGTGGCAACCTCAGCGCTGAATGGGTTTGGCGGCTGCTCGAATCGGCTCCTACGATCGAAAACGCTCCGCCCGTCTCTCAAGCCATCATCGCAGTTGCTCACCGCGACGGGAAAGCCGCGGCAAAAATGCTCGCAGATCCGCATGCGGACGCGCAGGCCATGCTGCTGGCTTGCGCACGGCTGAAACGCCTCGTTTTGCCCGTGAAGGAAGTGCAGTCCTTGCTCGCCTCGAAGCACATCCTCGTGAAACGTGCCGCGTTGCTCTATCTGGAGGCATTGGACACTGCCGAGGCACGGGAACTCGTCTGGTCACACTTCCCCGGCGAGGCACGCATCCTCGGCGCACGCATGGGCTATGATCCCGGGCATTTCTCCTTTCGCGGACTCGATCAATGGGAGGATGTTCTTCGGCAACGCGTGCTCGCTCCAGGCGGCGCGGATGAAATTCATGCTCTGCTCAGCGCCGGTTACTGGGGAAACGCAGGCCAGCTCTGGATCGAGAAGCGCCCCGACGGGGCCTGGCTTGTGAACGCCGAAGACCGCGGTCGCCAGCGGGTGCGTAAAATCAGCCAGGACGAATACGCGGAGTTGCTCCGCTATTTGAAGGAGCATCAAGTAGATGAACTCCCAACCTTCGACACAGGCACACAGGACGGCCTCCAGTTGGAGCATGTCCATCTTACCCGCAACGGCGGCAAGCGTGTCTTCATGAACAATCCAGATAGCGGTGCCGATGGAGCGCCCGAAGTCGTCTATGAAAACCTCGTCACCATCTATCGCGACCTCATTCGCGATACTTCACGGCTCAGCGTCGAATACCGAGGCGTGTCCGATGTCACAATCGAGATTGCCGCTGAAAAAATGCCCGTAAAGGCCGTCTGGGGACGTGCCGGGCAGCTTTTTGTCCACGCACGCCTCCCTGGCACCCAGCGCGACCGCTGGTGCCAGCTCGACGGAACACCTGCACAGGGCGAATTCCCGTCCATCGTCGATCCATGTGACGCGGGTTCTGATTCACACCTGCAAAAAGCCGCATGGCTCTCCAACGGCATCCGCGTCGGAGATCATCCACAGACCAAAAAAAGCGGTCTATGGCATGAGAAGGGTGAATGGATCTCCGACGGAGTCTTTGCCGATCCCGTGGTGTCTGCGGATGGGAAAGTGGTGGTCGTTTCACGCGCCCGCGGCAAACATTGGGGCGAGCCGAATGATGTCGTGCGCATCGAACTCGGCACCAAGAAGGTGCTTCCGATCGATTTGCCTTCTGCGGACGATTTCAGCGTCATCACTCGTCTTCCCGACACCGGAAAAATCCTCCTCTTCCGCAGCCGCAACGAACCCGTTCCCGGCATCAAGCCCAAGGAAGGTCCGCAGAAGCCCGAATACCACCTGCTGGAGGCCAGCACCGGCGAACTCGAACGCGTAAAAGGTGAATTCCAGCCTTTGCACGATGAAACTTGGCGTCCGCTGCAAAACACCGCCAAGCAAGGCATCGTCTGGGCTGCACTGCCGTCCATGGAAAAGGGCCGCCAGACCGGCACGCTCATCGGGCGATACGATCTCTCAAGCTTCCACTTTGAAACTTTCATGAAAGTGCCCGTGCTGCAGTTTAGCAGCATGGACTTTTGGGTGGAGGAGTCCAAAAAAAGAGTGTGGATCGTCGTGAACAACGACTTGTTATCGCTACCAATGGCAGACTGATGAACACACCCACCTACTTCACCACCCACGCCTCCCCGCTCGGCGAAATCATCCTCGCCGCGACGGAGAACGGCCTTTGCGGTCTCTACTTCAAAGACCACACACCCGCGCCGAAGCGTGAAGGCTGGAAACGCGACAACGGTCCGCGATTCGATGCCGCGCTCGCATGGCTGGATGCTTACTTCGCCGGTGAGAAGCCACGCAAGATGCCTGCGCATGCCATTGCCAGCGGCACGCCTTTTCAACGAAGCGTGTGGGAGGCGCTGCGAGACATTCCACGTGGCAAAACGACGACGTATGCCGAACTCGCCGCTGCCATCGGCTCGCCGAAGGCCGTGCGGGCCGTCGGAGCCGCGGTGGGACGCAATCCGCTCTCCATCCTCATTCCCTGCCACCGCGTCATCGGCCGCGATGGCTCGCTCACCGGCTACGCGGGCGGTTTGGCAAGGAAGAAGCGGCTTTTGGCTCTCGAAGGTCTGAAATTCGACTGAATGCGACACATGGCGAAGTCGCCCGCCTATGCTCGCATCCGCGCCGAAGTGCTGCGTTTGGTCGCCTTGATCCCGGAGGGCAAGTTCACGACTTATGGCAGCATCGCGGTACACATGAATGTCGTCGCGCGTCACGTCGCCACGGTGCTCAGCCGGCTTACGGAGGATGAATCGAAGGCCCTGCCCTGGCATCGCGTCGTGAGCCGTGACGCGCGCATCAGCCCGAACATGGACGCGAAGCTCGCGGCGAAGCAAAAACGCCTCCTGAAGGCCGAAGGTCTGAAAATCGGCCGCGACGGCTTCATTCAGGATGCCGGCGCGCACTTCCATGTCGTCGGCGTGCGGCGAAACATTCGCTGGAGTGCCATGGAGTGACCGTGGCGAGGCTTTCCGGTCATTTTTGGCACGCTGCGGGGCCAGCGCGTGAATACTCTCTGCCATGCCCGATTCGCCACCCAACATGGAAAACCTCGTCCTCCTGCTCACGCAGCATCAGGAGCCGCTGTTTCGCTACATCTTCAGCCTCGTTCCCTGCGAGGCGGACGCGCGTGACATCCTGCAGGAGACGAGCGTGGCCTTGTTCCGGAAGTTTGACCAGTATGACGCCACGCGGCCGTTTTTGCCGTGGGCTTACCGCTTCGCGTATCTCCAGGTGCAGAAGCACCGCGAAAGGTCGGCGAGGTTGCCCCTGCTGTTCAGCGAGGATGTGATGGACCTCATCGCCAACGAGCGCGCGCACATCGAGCCGCGGCTCGACGTGCGCCTGCGCCTGCTGGATGTCTGCCTGGGAAAACTCACACCGCAGGACAAGGAGCTGGTCACCCGCCGCTATGCCCTGCGGGAGGGCGCGGAGGAGATGATGCGGCGTTTCGACATGAGCCGCCGCACGCTGTTCCGAAACCTGGAGATGCTGCGCCAGCGCCTGCACGAATGCGTGACACGCCAGCTCGAATCGGAGGGCCTCGCATGAGTCTCGAATCACTCATCCACGCCCAACTCGACGGTGAGATCACGCCCGAGCAGCATGCGCGGCTCGATGCGCTGCTGCGGGAGGACTGGCAGGCGCGCCGGCTTTATCTGGAACTTGCCGATCTGCACGCGCGCCTGCTCCAGCAGCCGCAGATCGGGACCGGGCGGCTGCCGCAGGCTGAAAAGCCGCCGGGCCTGCGGCGATGGAGGAAGCTGCTCCCGGTGCTCGCATCCGCCGCCGTCATTGCCGTGGGATTCCTGATGTGGCCGCCTGAAAGCACCCGCTCCGAAGCCACCTTCAGCGGCGTGGCCATGCTCAGCCAGATGCTGGACGCCGAGTTTGCGCAAAACACGCTGCGCAGCGGCGACACGCTCGCTCCGGGCACGATCAAGCTCACCAAAGGCCTCGCGCAGATCGAGTTTTTCAGCGGTGCGACGGCTTTGATCGAGGGCGGCGCGGAAATCGAGGTCATCTCCGCATGGGAGGCGCGATGCGTGAGCGGTCGTGTGCGCGTGCATGTGCCGCCGGCGGCGAAGGGATTCCTGATGCATGCGCCGGGCATGAAGCTGGAGGACCTGGGCACCGAGTTCGCGCTGAATGTGAAGGACGGCACCAGCGCGGTGCATGTCTTCGAGGGCGAGGTCATCGCGCACACGGACCAGCCGCCCGCCAGCCTCAAGGAAGGCATGACACTCGGTCAGACGGATGCCGGTTTTCTCCCCATCGGCGATGTTCACGATCTCGTGCGGCAGCGCCAGGAGCGCCGCCACGCTGAATGGCAGCAGTGGTCGCAAGAGGCGCGCAAAGACCCGCGCCTGATCGCCTACTACACCTTCAAACACTGGCCCGACGACCGCTGGGACCGCCTCGTGAACAATTTCACCGAGCCGCGCCGCCCAAACCGCGCGGGCGGGGCCGTTGGCGCGCGCTGGACGCAGGGCCGCTGGCCGGGGAAGGAGGCGCTGGAGTTCAAACGCCCGGGCGACCGTGTGCGTTTGAATCTCGACGACACCTACGATGCGCTCACGCTCGCCTGCTGGGTGAAGGTGGACAGCGTGGACAAGAAGTACAACTCCCTGCTTCTCACGGACGGCTATGACAATGGCGAGCCGCACTGGCAGATCTATGAAGATGGCAGCCTCATGTTCTCCATCATGTACCGGCCCGCCGATGCGGCGAAGAACGCGAAATACAACCAGATGTACCACAGCAAGCCCGTCTTCACCGCCGACAGACTCGGCCGCTGGCACCACATCGCCGTGACCTATGACAGCCAGAGCGGCGAGGCAGTGCAGTATTTCGACGGTTCCGAAGTCAGCCGCGAGGTCCACCCGCTCCACCAGCCCGGCCGCGACATCACCTGCGGTCCCTGCGAAATCGGCAACTGGGGCCTGCCCACCGAAGGCCACCAGTTTCCCATCCGCAATCTGAACGGCGTGATTGACGAGTTCGCCGTCTATGGCGCGGTGCTGGGCGCGGACGAGGTGAGGGAGGTGTTTGAGGCAGGCAAGGCGGAGTGAGCTCCGGGTTGACCGCTTCATGATGACGCGGCTGGAGCGGGACTTCGAGTGTTGCGCGCACGGCTCCGGCATTATAAGAAACCCGCCATGGCCAGCACCATCGCCGTTCTCGGCACACTCGACACTAAAGGACCCGAACACGCCTATGTGGCGGAGCTCATCCGCCAGCGCGGGCACCAGACCCTGCTCATAGACACCGGCACCGGCGCCGCGCCAACAGCCGCGCCCGACATCCCGCGCGAGGAGGTGGCCGCCGCAGGCGGAGTGGATCTGCCCGGCATCCTCGCCCGGCGGGATCGCGGCGAGGCCGTCACCCTGGCCAATCCGCAGGTCCTCTCGCTGAACAAC